>Ga0123355_10004794_pt1 | contig 19687 bp, 13 predicted proteins | sample TergutEmb28metaG_3_FD_89872 | JGI IMG/M metagenome (GOLD analysis project Ga0123355, IMG submission 89872) | Embiratermes neotenicus P1 segment gut microbial communities from Petit-Saut dam, French Guiana - Emb289 P1 | ecosystem: Host-associated > Arthropoda: Insects > Digestive system > Gut ...
ACACTTAACCACGTCACACAAAGCATGTTTTATATGACTTTATTGGCCTTGAATCAAGAGCAAATCTTTGGCCTTGACGAGGGTGGAGGGTTACCATACCTCCGGCAAGGATGGCAGAGAAATCATACGTGATTTTGTCAAAAACAAGAGTCTCTATCACTTTGCTCCGGTCGTCATATGTTAGGCGTTCAGTTTAGAACAAGCCTAGAGTCAAAATTATGGACAGCTGTTGTCAAGTGGAACACAACGGAAAATTTTGTCTCCCATAATTCTCCTTGTATTTTATTAACAGGCCATGCAAATATTTTTCTTTCCTTCTCATCAGCATCACCGTACACTTTAATATGCTATGTAGGATATTATTAAAACGTTCTGTTGAGCTCTCTAGCTGAAACCCATCTGGAAATATTGTGCTATGAAAGTCAAGTGTGGGAAAATTCAGAAAACCTTGAGGTTTGATACATAAAAAACTAATCGGCCTGTAGGACTCAACTTTCATGAGAAATTGTTTCTCCAGATGCCCGCCTGTACAACATTGGGGGGGGGGGTGATTTTGCTGTGTCATTGCCTTGGAGTCAGAGTCACCCATTCACAAGACCCCACTCCTGGGCTGCTGTATCTTAAAACAACTGAACATCACATTTGTGAGTCTCTCTCTTTAAATACGTAATGATGGTTCAAAACACAAATAAGGTATTTCCACTTGTGGTCAGTTTTGAGTTGTTGAGTATCTTGAATGGTATGAGAAAATGTTGCATTTGTTCTTTACACCTGTTGTTATGTACACGAATAATAATGGTGTTGGTAGAAAGGGTTAAGAACCCCATGGTGCATTTATAATGTAAGTTAACTAAAAATTTTACTTATTGAATATAAATATGTATTTGTGCTTTAAACTGTTGATAATAATTATGTTGTCACATGTAACATTTGCAGTCTAGATGCAGTAAATTGGAGCTTGTGGGGCGAGGTACTGGGAAAAGGAACCCATTCTATGGCACAAGACATCACTGAAAAATTCCAGACCAAAGTAAATCAGCCACTAGACTATTAGGAGCTGGCACAATCATTGTGATGTAGTGACATATTTTTGCACATTTAGTAGTAACTGGGTCATATACCCTTGCCAGGCGAATACCCACCCCATTAGTACCCCCATTTGCTAAACACCTACAAAGTCTCAGCACTGTATGTAGCTTTAAGGTTTACAAGTGTGTTTTGTGTTCATTTTAGCTTATCCTGACAGAATGTATCAGTCAGTGTTGGCACTCCTGATTACTGCACTCTGTGTTGATTCACTGACTGTGTATGGCTCTGGTAATATCTTTTTGTTCAACATGTCTGATCAGGAAAAAGAGGGGAACTTCCATGAGCCTCCTCCCCCTTCAAAAAAAGCGGAGATGGCACGCTATATAGTGCATAACTCAGGTAAGGAAAGGTAGACATTTTCTTACTACAAGCTGTTTGAGTTGCATCTGGCCGTGAACCAGCTCAGTATAATGCATTCATGTTAGTCATTTGTTGTGACGTGTCTCTAAGGTAACTGTCTCATCTGCCAGAATTTTTCATGGTTTTCCCCAGTCTCACCAAGTGAAGACCAACTCAGACAGCCAGCACAGGGTCTTTGAAAAGGCCATTGTACCTTCATACAAATCCTTACCTACATGCTATTCAACGGTTTTAGCAATCTGAAGTGAAACAATGCTGTAAATATAACCTAAAAAATCTGTGAAAAAAACTTGCTGGAGCTAGAATGTATGGACATTTACATTTGTTCAGTTAGACATCATTATGTAGGGCTGTCTTAGGTTATACACTTCACTTCACATAGTTGAACCTATCCTACCAGTAGGTGAAGAGAACTTTCCACCTCCCATGTTACTGAGCTCTGGCTCTTTTTCTGCTCCATTCATTTCCTCTTCCTTTCAAAATCTTCTTCCCATGTTTGCTGGGTTCTTCCTTTGGGTCACTTCCCCCATGTTCTAGCTTGCCAAGCCATTTTGGGCTATCTCTTATCTCCCATTCTTACATATGTGCCCAGACTATCATTTTCTTATTTTATTGATTACTTGCCCAACAAGTAAGCATCCTTGATTAGTACTCAAAAATGTTGTTATAATTTTGTGATTACATCTTCAAATTACAAACAAGAATCATTAGAGTAATAATAGGGGCCAGAATTAGAGACTCCTGTAGAGAACTATTCAAAATTCTAAAAATTTGACCACTATAATCTCAATAAATATTTTCTTTAGCCATGTTTGTTGTCAACAATAAAGGCCTATTTATGGAAAATTCTGAATTATATAATATTATAATTAGGAATAACTCCAATCTTGATCAGCCTTTGTCACATTTAGTGATCTATGAGAAAGGACCCTAATATATAGGCATCAAGGTGTATAATAACGTTCCAGCATAAATAAAATGTTATCGTGCAATGTTTAACAATTTAAGATAGCTCTTATGATTTTTCTACAAATACATTCCTTGTATACTTCATTTGAATAATTTAACTACAATCAAAATTAATTCTGTAAATAGTTTTAGCAACTTATATGTAAGATCAGTTTACAAATTTGTAACACTATGTAAAATGTCTTATATACGAAGGGAGAGACATTTTTTTAATTTTACTTCAACTACTACAGAATTTTCTGCTTTCTTTCAGCTAAATTTGTTTTTTTATTACTTTATGTTCATGACTGACTAGTTTTTAATAATTAAATATTTATTGTCTAAAATATATAGAAATTAATTTTATATTATTACTAGTTCTTACGTTATATATTGGAATTGTATATGTTATGAACTATACATGTTATGACAAGTTCTATATCCATTGATTCTGTACCAGTAATGGATTCTGGAATTATTAAAAAGTGAAATGAAATGACACTTTCAGACTGGTGTGTGATGGCATATAGGTCTCAGAACACAATGACAAGTGACTTCCCAATGGGCACCTTATTCTCTGTGAGTGATGGACCACTGGGCAATGGAAAAGGAACACCTTATGTGTATGTGTCTGAGTTAGTAGAAGCAATTCAGGATATACATGTGAGTGTTATGTACATCAGACACACATTTAAATCTTACTGAATGAAATTTTAAAGTATACAATCTAGAAAAGCACCCTCATTGTGAAAGTACAGGTGGTGGTCAGGTAATGTATTTTTTAATGCCACTTGAAAATTAGAAACCATTGTCATTGTTATATCTTCGGAGAGCTCAACAGGAGATGGGATATTGTACCTGGTACAATGACTAGGTTATGGGCTGGAAAACTGAGGAATTGTGGTTCAGTTCCTTGCTCATGCCAATAACTTCATTCTATTCTCTAAAGCATCCAAATGGGCTCTGGGGCCCACCCAGCCCTCTGGTCAGTGCATAGTGGGGCTTTATTCACGGGGGCATCAGGTGAGGCTGATTACTCATATCCATATAGCATAGCTAAGAATGAGTGGAGTTCTACCTCCACTCCCCTACATGCCTTCATTTTAGTTTCAGCTTTGCCAGTCAGTTTATCATAATTATCAGAAATTTGTAATATCACTATCAGTCACTTGAATGTCTCTAAAGTTTTGTTTTAACTGCACATTATTTTCTTGCAGGAAAACTGCCTTAAGCAGCATGAGTATGTGCCTGATATTGCACATTGCTTGTTCGTGATAGATACTGCCATTTAAAATCTAATACAAAATGAGTGATCCTCTTTGTAAGGATTTTCTATTATTTGAACTATTATGTCTGCTAAAATATTCAGATGGAAAGCATTTTATTAAATCTTTTGTTGGTACTTTTACATATACTTCAAGAACTGCCTCTCTCTGTGCATACTGCAGGCAAACTGATTAACTCTGCCTCTGCACAAGACATGTAATGACAGTTCACAGTTTGCAAAACAAGTTGTAGTCTGACTATGGAGAGACAAAAATCTGTTATATTTTGTTCCTAATACAATGACATTTGCTGTATATTGTCATTTGTTTCTGTAAAATAAACAACAGTGGACAATGAAAATGGATAGACCTACATGAACCGTTATTTTGTCATCCACAGATTTGAAGTGTCAGCAATATTCCATTTGAATACATTTCAAATGTGATATTTGAACCTTTTGTGTACCTACAGTGTTCAGTTTGTTTGTACACAGAAATTATAAGTAGCACATGAAGATGGTATTACATTTGTCATTATTGTGACTGCCATGGCAATTGTTATGGACTTAAACTGTCAGTATTATTATCAGTATCCAGTGATTTAATCATCATTTTTTAGTTAATGCACTATCAGAAATGTATAACTTTTGTGAAACATTTCATTAGGAATGAGTGTTAAAACTGGTTATTGTTTTCCTGACCCTCAGTCTCTCAGTCTTATCAACTGTGGTGTTTTTCAGGAATGCAACCTCAGCAGCTGGCAAGAGATTGCCATATCTGAGTGAAAATTTATGTTTGGAAAAGAATTGATCCTGAAACTACACTTTCAGTTGAAATGCCCCATTTTCAATAATATGTGCTCCAGTCATGATGGCACTATGTTTCAGAATGATTCACGCTGCTCCTTCACGATGACTCTGGCTCAGGGAGATTACTGCAAACAACAGCAGCTGGACCCACAGGACCCACTTTGTGCACAAGTCACACTTGTTGGTCGGATAGAGAGGGTGAGTTGCATAGTTCCCAAAGTACACACAAATTTAGAAGTTTATTCTGCATAATTCTCTTATGTATATGGTATGTAATGTAACATAATGTAACGTAACGTAATGTAATGTAATATAATGTATTGTAATATAATTTATTTGCATTCTATAAATCCAAATTAGGATACAATCCTGTGGATATAGACATTGTTACTTACATACTAATATAATATACACAGTGTTGGAAGAATCTTAGTTATAAATAGAGTGCAGCATTGAAGTACTTAAAACTAATTGTTCATTTAAATTGCAATGCAATATCTCTGTTAATTAAAATATTCCTTACTATTATAAAAGGAGTTTGTAAGTAGAAACCTCTTCAAAGCATTCCGAAACGGTAATATATCATTGGCTAAGTCTTTGATTTCGTGAGGAAGGTTGTTAAAAATTTTGATTACTGAGTAGTACACTCCCTTTTGTAACTTGCCAATTGCTTACAGAACAAAGAATATGTGCATGAACTAGCACACACTACAGGAAGGCAATATTGGCCGTGTCATGTAACTGTTGCCCATAACAGCTGTTGTTCTTGAACACTGCAGTCAGTTTACAACCAACATAACATACTATTCTTTTTTGTTCTCTTTGCAGTCTGGCAGAGACCATATAAACAAAAATTTGAAACACGAGAAGTAAAGTACTGTGTAAATCCCAGGATGACACTAGAAAATTCCATTTGGTTATGTGGATATGAAATGGATTAAACTGGGTCAAGTTAGGGGACACTGCTCAGAGTGTAGTTGTGACAGATACAATGTTTTTGCTAAATATAAACAGCTGATGAGTAATCAGTCAGAAGCATTTCTTTGTTTGAACAAATGTGAGTGAAACTGCTCAATGCAGTTCGTAGGATATTAATTAATTGTCCATCTGGTTATCACAGGTTAAAAATGATACAACAGAATGGGTGTTTGCCCACGACGCACTGTTCAGCCGCCATCCTGAAATGAATTTATGGCCAAAAGGTATGTAAGGTTGCTTTGCATATTATGTAATCAGCTGTGGAGAGTGTGACTATGGATTATTTCAATATGCTGTCCCAGAATTCTACTGGAAGGCCTGAGGGTAACAAAAACATCATACACTATTATGGGGCTTTGGCTGATGCTCCAAGGGTGTTTATTATTGCAGGTGTTCACCTGCAAAGGAAGTAATATTGTGGTGTACTTTCAGAAGACCGCAAATATTTATTATGTATCTTTTCTCCCATTGTTTTGCTGCAAGGTGTTATAGCAACAATAACTAGGTTGGCCTATGTCTTGCTTGGAAAGTTTATAGTTTGAATCCTAGCCTCGATCAACTGTTCCAACTAATGTTTTCATGACTTTCCCCAGTGTCTATATCAAACAAAGATTATATACTACTTTGCAGCTGAAGGTGGGCTGATTGTATGTGATGGGTTACAAGGGGTTTTGAAACTAGTGGGGCGGGATAGTGTAGTCAGGATAGCAAGTTGCTATGGACTGGATGGTCCAGGGATCAAATCTGGATGGGGGCGAGATTTTCTGCACCAGTCCAGACTGGTCCTGGGGCCCACCCTGCCTCCTGTACAACATGTAATGGGTCTTTTACCTGGAGGTAAAGCAGTCAGGGTGTAGCATTGACCACCCACCCAATCTAGTACCAAGGTTAAAGAAAGAGTAGAGCTACATTTCTACTCCCCGTCTGGGCCTTCATGGCCAGTTCTAGGGTGAACCTTTACTTTTACCTTGAAACTAGCTGTCATACCTTCTCTTAGGTTATTACTCTGGCACATGACGAACTGAAGCATGTTAGGTGATTTGGTGGAGATTCAAATGCAAGGCCCTCAATCTGTTAACAAGCTGCAGATTCTCAGAATCATTCACAGAGCTTTCAGGTTATGCAGATAGGATGTGCAAGAGAAGTATCGCCAACAGTGATATGCTGCAATCTGTTTTTAAAAATTAGGATGTGGCAGTTATGTTATGATAGTATGACCAGTATTGTAGCAAGACAGCATAAGCTTAGTCTGGCATTAGATTTGACTGGTTGACAGATTAGGCTATTCTAGGCAAGTCTCAGGCATGCCGGTTGGTAAGCTGATTGAGCCTGTGTCAGGTTTCGCTTCTACTGACTGGCTTTATTGGCTAGGATAAGATAATGGATAGGGTAATACAGGCTTGGGCTGGATACGAGGTCTGTCCATAGAGATTGTGAACAATTTCAATAAATTTTCTGCCCACTTAATTTAGAGCTATTGGGCTTTGTCCCGTTCGAAGTACTCTCTTCCAGTTCTTATACATTGCTTCCAGCATTTCTTCCAGTTTTGGAAGCATTCATGGAATGCCTCTTTTGGAATACAGCTTAGCTGTGCAAGTGAATTTTCTTCAGTCTCCTTGACGGACTTAAGTGGTCGTCCTTTCGGTATGGATCTCAGCTTGGTTAAGAGAAAGAAGTCCATTGGTGGAAGGTTTGGCAGAGGCTGGGGATGAGCATCGTCTTGTTTCATGTGTTGTGAGAAAATCACGAATCAGAAGGGAGGAATGCACTGGAGTGTTGTCATGATGGAGCAATCATTATTTTCCCCTTTCACACCAGGCCTTTTTCTCCTCACTGCCTCTCTCAGCCTTTTCATCACCTTCAAAATAATATTTCTTTTTCACTGTGTGGCCAAGAGGTAGAAATTCATGATGAATTATGCCCTCAAAATAAACAAACACAGTCAGCATCACTTTCACATTGGACCAAATTTGCTGTGCTTTTTTGGGTCTGGGTGATGCTTTTGAGAACCATTGCGAAGACTGGGCTTTTGTTTTGACATCTTAGCCATATACCCAAGTGCCATCACCTGGAACAATGTTCTTTAAAAAGTTTTCATTGGCATTTTCATGGTTGACAAGCTGTTTACTGACATCAACACAATTCTGTTTCTGATCTTCATTGAGCAGGCATGGCACAAATTTGGCTGTAACGTGATGCCTGTTCAAATTTTCAGTGTGAATCTCATGACATGTAGTTTTTGAAATTCCGGCTTTCTCTGCTACTTCATGAACAGTCAAATGACGACTGGAGCAAATCACACACCAAACTTGATTTATGTTTTCTTCATTTTTTGATGTTGAAGGTTGTCCTGAACATTCATTACCCTCAACTGAAGTTTGGCCCTCTTTAAAACATTTGTACCACTCAGGGGTTGTGTTATACTCATGGTGTCATCCCCAAACACTTGTTTTAACGTTTCAAAAGTCTCTGAAAACGTTTTCCCTAATTTGAAACAAAATTTCACACAAACATGTTGCTTATGAAAAATCACCTATTCATAATCGCTGAAAAATTCACCGAGCAAGCAAGACACATTCACTCTAATAGACACAGTACAATGATTAAGAAAATTAGAATGATCCAGTTTGTGGCATTCACTAAGAAAACTCACTACTATGCAGTGCAACCAGTGGACCTTGCTCCACCTTCACTTAGGTGCACTAATTCAAAAGTTTGGAAACTTTACGGACTGACTTCATATGCTAGAATAGGCTAGATTGGGACAATAAAATTCTTTTAATCCAGCCACAATACCAGACTGCCTGAATTTCACAGCCAGCTATCACAGAATGTGCACTTGAGGGTTGTTTGACCATGCATCTTCCTCATGAAATAACTTGAAATGCCAACTTGATGCAACTAGGTAATTATTAATGTATTCTTAGCTCGACATGTTTCAGGTACATACACCCATCATCAGGAGCATTGGATATTGAGTTGCAGCATACAGTTTTCTGCACCACGTTTTTGGATGCCAGTGGCATGGCAACATCCACACCGTACACATGACCTATGCAGCAGCTCTCAAGGCCACCACCCATCCAAAAACTTGGTGCAGAAAACCATATGCTGCAACTCAACATCCATTGCTCCTGATGATGGGCATATGTACCTGAAACATGTCGAGCTAAGAATACATTAATAAAATTACCTTCTTGCATCAAGTTGGCATTTCAAGTTATTTAATGTGTACTTGTCTGTTATTTTCATTTCATCAAGAATGACTTTAGCTTTTTCAAATATCGTAGGCCTAATGTTAAGTTTAAGGATGTGTGCAGCTATAAGTCTGCTGCCCATTTGCTATCATGGCATGGACAGGGAAACTTCTGAATTGTAACAGCTAAGTCTACTACTGAATTATTAGGACTCTCGTTAGAAGCCTATATACATATTTTTAAAACATTTTATGAATCTTTTTTCACATTCTATAATGTTTATACCTAATGGTCCAATGTTGAAGTTTGTTGTTACTTTTCATAGCAACTTTTCTAATTAGTTTTTATTGTTTATCTGTTAATTGTTAATATTTGTATTATCAAAGAATATTAATTAGTTTCTGATCAGTGGAATCCTGATCCAGAGGTCAGATCTAGCAGAATTGTACATAAAGGCATGGTTTACCCTTCCTGTAAAGTGACCTCCAGATCAGGATTTGCCAATGTTGATAAAACTCTGTATCATTCTTACAATATGTGTGTTATAATTTGGTTTTATCTCACTTCCTTTTGTATTAAGGTCATGCGTGAAGAATCTTTTATCATGTTGCGTTGTATTTTCCATTAGCTGTATCCCTTTAATTCTGCAAACATGTTTATGAACTGAAGAATGTGGACCTCCACCCTCTAGTATGGTTCTTACTGTTGTAGGTTCTGCAGATGTATTGTTGCAAATTGTGTGACGGTGTCAGGATCTAGTATGGGATGTTGTCAGTTCTTGTAATTTTGTATATATTTGATTTTGAGTTCACTGAAACATATACTCCATGTGATTAATCCTGATCTAAGTGGACTGTATTTAGTTCAAATCTCTGGATTGTGGGGCTCACCATTACTACCGCACAACCACTGCTTAACCAGCTACACACTGCTACCCTCTGCTGCAGACTACCACACAAAGCAACACACAGTTACATTCAGCTTACACACACTGCCCATGCAAGATAAGAACAGGCAGTGAAAAACATATCAACAAAAAAGAAAGAGGAAGAAAGTGCCTCCCTACTACGCAGGTGTCACTTCAACCTGCACAGTGTTGCCAACAAGGAAACAACAGCTTAAACACCATTAACAAATTGGGTTATAGGTTTCTTCTGATAAGTGATGGGAAACAAGTGATCTGTTACATCTTAAAAACACATAAATATGCACATTACACAGTTTTATGTATGCATTTTAATATTTTAGGCCAGATACTGTGCCACAGAACACTGAAGCTTCTAGTCAGAATAATAAAAATTTTATTATCAACACCAGTATTGTGTTTGTATAGACAGTGAAACAGGAATTATTGTTACTCTGCACTCACGTGCATTAACCCAAATTAAATCTGCTCTTAACTGTTTTTATAATGTAATTTTAATTGGTTACTAAACTTTCCAGAACACTTGATTTTCGCCACATTTTCAGTGCACTTATAAACTTTCTTGACATCAGTGACTTTGTGAATAAGAAAGCTGTGTTTTAGTGTTGTAGTTCTGATGCTATACAGGTTGAACTACTGATAATGCTGTCAAATAAACCATCAAAGGATTATATAGCTATCACAGCTCCAAATTTGGCTTCCTTCTGATGACCATAAAATGAACCACACCTGACTTGCATTTCACAAGTGTGCATGCCCTCAAATTTTGTTTGTGGTTTCAGAATTTGAGACTTTGCTTTTGCCTAGTCCATATGATTGCCTAGAAAGGATTTTCTTGCTTTACATACTTACCACTAAGATTGTCTTTGAATTATTATGTGGGCTTCAACTTATGACTGCTTAATTCTTACTGTCAGAAAAATGGAATGTCAAGTTTTCATTAATATCTTGTGGAATGTTCTCAGAAGAATTACTGTCAGTTTCTTGAGACTTGAATACTGTATGCAGAATTGTGTATTCTGGAAGCAATGCTTTTGTTGCCTGCCATTAGAGAAATTAAAGTGTCTGGACTAAACTAATACTACTCTCTTGCAGATCACAAATTCTTCATCATGAAGCTCCACATCATACGTGTCCGGCTTTTGGATTACTTCGGGGGGCATACCGATGTCAATGTGGATGATTATTATGATGTGACTCCATAACGTGGTTGTAGCCAACATGCTATCGGATTTGTAAAGTGTGGTGAACTCCACTTCTGTTTCTTCTTGTTACTTCTTCTCATATACTTGCTGATTCAAAGGAACTGGAACTAAGGGAACTGTCTGTTACACTAAGTAATGTTAAAAGGAATAGCCAGATTTTACTCTGTATTTTTTCTTGGATTAGGAAGGTTGTCCTACAATTTTAAGGTGCTCTTGCCAAAGTCTGGGCTACTCAGAAAACATGGTTACAAAACATGTGAAACTGAAGGTCTTATGTGCACAGTTCACACTGCTGTGACTGGAGCTGTTGAAAGTAAATGACTGTAATGGGACTTCTGTAAAGATACATAGTAAAATGTGATGGTCTCTTCACAACATCCGCTGTTCCTGTGTTACAAGTACATGTGATAAGAGTTCACTTAGAGCACCTATGAGTGGGAAATCTTCCTTTCCTGTATGATGTCTTTCTTATGTATTTCAGAAAGATTATATTCACACAGAGCAGGACTTCACCATACTGTACAATAAATCAGTAAAAGAAGGTTTTCCATACTTCTGTTACTGCAGAACAATTTTGGATTTTGAGAATTCTGACAAACGTAATAAGGGAAATAGTGGCAACAGAGAACTTAATAAAGAGAGGAGGACAGTTTTGTAACATTACAAAAATAAGCTGCATAGGGACTATTAAAAATTAAAAGTTATGTTTCTTTTCTGCAGCTCATCTGAGGACAGATACAGAAAATTATTTTAATGTGATATATTAATGAAATAAATCGGCCAGGATATTTTATACCCCCCCCCCCTTGAAGAACCGCCCTTCATATTTAGCAGTGTACCTGAAAAATAACTCAGAGACTAGAAATCATAAATAAATATACTATGAGACATATTTATTTGTCTGTGGCACATTTTACAAACTAATGATCCACAGATCGACAGAATGCAGACTGCAAAACAGCGATATCCCATGCCTTATATTACTGCTGCCTAGTAATAAATAAAACCTAAGTTATAAGATAAGGAAAACAAAGTGTCCATTATGCAGGTCATTTATGTCATCACAAGGAACTTGTGGGGTATAAGGGGTAATGATGTGTAAAACTACAGCCTCTCCTATCCAAAAGTCATCATCACCATCTTGTGGGATACCCTGTAATGTAATGTAATTTATTTGCATTCTATAAATCCAAATTAGGATACAATCCTATGGATATAGACGACAAACAAGGCAATGACGGCTGATTCACAGCGATATAACTGATTCACCAGGAATGGAAGAAATGCCATCCCAAAACATGCCTGCCCAGAGGCTATAGGTAGCAGAACTACTGCTGGACTTACCCTGCTCTGGGCTTGTAACCCATTCAGGGCAAATTTTAACTACTGGCAAGTCTCACAAGAAGAAGCCAGATGGATTATTCTTATAAGATGACTCAGAAATGAAAAAGGTATTGTGATTTAAATGTGCAACCTGGAATGTTAGAGGGCTAGGAGAAAAGGAAAAAGAATTAGACAGTACTTAAATGAAAATAATATCAGAATTTCTGTATTTACAGAAAGTAAAAGGGAACTGCTAGGTACTAAAGAAACTGGAAATTATAGTTTATTTGTAGTGGAGTAAAAAAGATACACCAGAGACGAGTTGAGAGTAATGATATGGACCCATAAATCAATATCAAATAAAATAGAATACTATAAATTTTGGAATGACAAAATTGTAGGAAAAAGACTAAATATCACAGAAAGCTTTTAACAATATTAGGAGTATATGTGTCAACAGAAGGCATGGAAGAATTAAGCGAGGGATTTTATGAAACACTACAGAAGATAATGGATACAGTGAACAACAGTGATTACATGTTGTTGATGGGGGACATGAATGCCAGAGTAGGAAATAATAAGTTATTTTGCCTCAAATCATTAATTGAAAAATGAAGGGAATATAATTTGGAAAAACACTCATTATTTGTAGAATATGAAAAAGCATTTGATAGTATACAAAGACATGTTTTGTTTGATATTTTAAAACCTAGAAATATTCCAGATACATTATTAAAGGCAATAGTGGACATATACACAGAAAACTAAATATTAATAAAATTTAACTCCAAACTATCAAAGCTGGCTGAAATTAATAAAAGGGTATGTCTAGGTTGCCCTCTCTTACCTACCCGTTTTAATATATACTGAGATGACATAATAACTAAATGGTGGAAAGAAGACATCAAAGAATTCCACTTCCAAAATATCAACAACTGTTAATACTCTTATTTGCCGATGGCCAAGTCATAATATCTAACAGCGAAGATAACTTGCAGAAAGCTGCATATAAATGAAATCAAATATCAGTAGGTGCAATGGAAAAAAGGAATTTTTTGTTTACAGAGCATTTATTGCAAACACTGAAATAATTATATTATTACTGTTCAGCACAGTCCCCTTGTAGTTCAATGCACTTACACCAGCGCTTGACAAGCGCGTAGATTCCGTGGTAAAAGAATTCTTTCAGACGGGTGTGCAGCCACTCGTGCACCGCCGACCGAACCTCATCGTCATCTCGGAACTGCATTCCACTCAGCGCATCATTCAATGGACCGAAGATGTGAAAATCTGATGGCGCGAGGTCGGGTGAGTATGGAGGGTGTGGGATGCACTCAAACTGCAGCTCCTCAATAGTCAACACTGTTGCTGTAGCAGTATGTGGCTTCGCATTGTCGTGGAGGAGACACACTCCCGTCGTCAAAAACCCACGCCGTTTCTGGCGAATAGCTGGCTTCAGATTTTCCCTCAGAAAGTTTGAGTAGGTGGCATTGGTCACAGTGCTTCCTCTGGCCATGTTGTGCTCTAAGAATGGCCCATTGTAATCCCAGAAGAAAGTCAACATGACTTTGCCTGCAGATCGTAGCACCCGCACCTTCTTTGGTTTTGGGGACGAGGTGTGGCGCCACTCCATGCTCTGTCGCTTTTGTTCTGGCTCGTACAAGTGTATCCAACTCTCATCCCCAGTGACAATATGCTGCAGAAATGCTTCACCATCAGCCTCATACTGACACAGAAGCTCTTGGCAAGCATCGACACTTCTGTCTTTCATTTCAGATGTCAATCGCTTGGGTACCCATCTTGCACACACTTTTCGGAACTTCAGCTCGTCATGAATGATGAGATGGCCTGATTCAACACTAATGTCCAATAGTGATGCCATCTCCTTGACTGTGACGTGCCGGCTTTCCCGTATCACATTCTCCACAGCTGCAATGTTGTCTTCCATGGCTGCCATGAATGCTCGACCTGGGCGAGGAGAATCCTCCACACTAGAGACACCGTTCTTGAACTTCTCAGTCCATTCATACACTTGTGTACTACTCATACACCTGTCACCGTACTGAATTCTCATCCAACGATAAATCTCTATAGTTTTCACGCCTTTGCTAAACAAAAATCTTACAACACTTCGCTGCTCTTACATTGCAAGGGCACCGGCATCTTGTCAAACTGCTTCCCAGGTTCCTATGCATGCCGCAGGCATGCCAACGCCATCTATTGGTAGCTCAAGGTCACCACCTTCGCATACCCTACACACAATGATATCGGTCATGCACGCGATTTTTAATACAACTTTTCCAGTTTCCCAATGAGCGGCCTTTGTACTAACAGAACACAGTTTAACTATAACTGCACAGAAAACAAAACTGATGGCATTTAAAGGACGAGATCCAGTTAGAAGTAAAATTGTAATAGATAACAGAATTATAGAACAAGGAAATTCCTTTAACCACTTACGAATTTTGATATCTTATGAAAGGAAATGGACGGTGATAACAAACTAAACAACTATTTGAAAATAACAGGCATTATTAACAATTTGTTTAGACCACAGAAATCTTTAATGAAAACAATAATACAATATGTTATCCCTTCCAGCTATGTTACATGGTAGTGAAAATTGGACCATTAAAGCAAAAGACACAAGAAGAATAACAGCAACAGAAATGAAATGTATGAAAAAAAAGCAGGATTCACAGGATTCACTTGGGCAGATTATAAAACAAACACAGAGATTGCAAAAGAAATAAATGTAACACCACTTTTGGACAAAAAAAAACAAGAATACAGAAGAAACTGTTTGCAACACACAAACAGAATGACCCATAACATTACCTAGAATACTAAAAAACTACAGCTCAATAGCCAGAAGAAACCAGGGGAGACTTCTGGATGTATGAGACTGGAATGGGTCAACAAGTGGCCAAGATGATGATGATGATGATGATGATGATGATGATAAGGAGGAGGAGGAGGAGGAGAAGGAGGAACTTGTGGAACTTAGTCACATATACAATAGTGTTATGTTAATGGAAACACTATGAGGGCTACTGCATTGTACTGACTATATGATACTGTAGTGCATTTATCAGTGATTTTGCTTCTTGTCCAGCAGCATACATTGTGGACTGTTGAGGCCACAACTTGACAAATTACTGCAGTTTTGTACAAAATGGAATTAGAGTATGTTAGTGCCACGGGCTGTGGTCTGAAATTTAATGAACTAATTTCTTATGCAAGTTAGCATATTGGCTTTTTTAATTTTCTTCATCACTGCTCCAAAAATGGCTCCACCCAGCCTCCTATTCCATATGCAGTGGATGGAACAAAGCAACCAAGGCCACTATGAGCAGAGATTTAGATCCACATTCCACAACACATTCACAGTACAGTGGTAGGTATGTGGGAAACTTTACACTTTCACTTCTGCCAAATACAGTGAAACCACTTGGTACAAATAATTTATTGTGTTTAATAAAAGTAGGAATACATGTTTATCAAGATAATTATAATTGATACTATAATGAAATGCCTGTAATACCGCTTATATTTAAGCAACAGACAGTAGTAGCACTAAGAAATATCAGTAATCATGGACTGTTGTTCCTGAAACAGAAGAATGAAAACTATTATGCCACGTGTAAGTATGAAGGAGACAAGCTGCCTGGGGGAAGAAAGAAAGAAAGAAAGAAAGAAAGAAAGAAAAAAAAAACTTTGTAGCTGCTTCAAGTTAGGGACAAATATTTATATTTCAAGATAAACCATAAAAATGATGGGTAACATTTTAATCCATCGTCACATTCAATTGCTGACTAGCACAGACTGATGTCTGTACCACAGCTGAGGCATTAAGAGTGTGGAGATTTGGAGTCTACATTAAGTAGTAGCCCCCAGAGATGTACCATTACATCATACTAAAATCAGTCAAGTAAGAGAGTCAGCTTTAGAAATGGATTTTCTTTGCATGTGACTGGTTCAGAAGAGTCCAAAAAATTTAACAGCTCCTAACTGGAGGCCTTGGCCACAAAATTATTTTATAGTTGTTACAGGTATATATTTAACTTTCATAATTCAAAACTGCTGTTACATAACTAAACAAAGTAACCCCATGGAGCTAAGTCCTTTCTAAGAAGCTATCAGGTCCTCAGGTAGTCCAGAAGTTCCCTGCATTTTATGGAACCTAAAGGTTTATTACTGCAAAACAAGCACCCACCACCTATCCCTATCGTCAGCCACAGCAATCCAGTCCATGCCTCCCCATCCAATTTACTGAAGATCAATTTTAGCATTATACTCCCATCTACATCTGGGTCTTCCAAGTGGTCTCTTTCCATCATGTCTTTTCACCAAAATCCTGTATGCACCTCTCCTGTCCCCCATATGTGCCACATATCCCACCCATCTCTTTCATCTTGATGTGATGACCAGAATAATAATATTTCCCCTGGTACCTTGTCCTTCTTAGGCTCAATATCTTCCTCAGCACCCAGTTCTTGAATGTACTCAGCCTATGTCTCTCCCTGAATGTGAGAGACCAAGTGACACACTGATACAAAATAACAGGCAAAATTATAGTTCTGTATATTTTGATCTTGGTATTACTGGGCAAACAAAAGATGCTGCACCGAATGACAGCAAACTTTCCCTTACTGCAATCTGCTTTTAATTTTTCTATGAATGGAATTTTGATTTGTTATAGTTGTTTCCACATAAAACTGCTGTTACATTGAAGACACAAATGTGTGCTCAACACTTATATGCATGCACTGTAACCAGGTCTTCTGTAACAACCACTTATTTACTGTATATTATGCAGAATTCCAGTTTCAACTCTTAGTGTATGGCATTTAAATTCCTGACTAACTAACTAACTAACTAACAAATGAATCAACTAGTACACCCCATGCATCAGAGTCTTTCAAGAAATTCAAAGATTCCATTTCTATATTTTCATTCAATGTACCAACTAAATGCACTTACAGTACATGATATTACAATCATCACTGTACGACAAGTGTGCAGTGTGTGCACACTGTACACACGTCTTGCAGGGACATGATTCGCATTGGATCAAGGACTACAGTATATATTTGAATATATACTGCAACAACCCAGAGCTTCCTTTCTAATTACATTTCATATTTTCAATATTATGTATTTAAATGTGTTAGGCAATATGATTCATACATAATGCCTACAATATACTGAAATTTCAGACATTTTATTTGGGCCTGTGGGGGCGCAGTTGGTTGGGGCAATGCACTTCAAACCGGAATGTTGCGGGTTCGATCCCTGATGGTGTGATTTGAATGTTTAAATGAAATAATGCTTTTGGCCGCACTGTGGCTCTGGGGTTGACTGAGTCTCTAACAGAAATGAGTAAAGGTAAAGCAATCCCATTACAGGCCTGGCATGGCCCAGAGGGTTCCAGGAAGTTAAGGTTCCTAGATTACATGACGTCACAGGATGTTGGTAAGGTTGTCAGCCTTATGCACCAGCCGCCTTTACCCCCAGGAAATGCTCCTGGTACTAATTTCTGTTAGAGGCTGAGTCGACCCCAGGGCCATGGTGCGATTGGAAGGATTATGTCAATGAAAAATTCCAATGACATCAGCTGGGATCGAACCAGCGACCTTCTGATTTGTAGCGCAGCACCTTAACCACTGTGCTACCACGGTCCCCTAACAGAAATGAGTACTAGGAATATTTCCTGGGGTTAAAGGTGGCCAGTGTGTAGCGCTGACAACTTTACCACCTTCATATGCAAAATGTCTTGAAACTGTGGAGTCTCAACCTCCTGGAACCCTCGGGGACCTGTTCAGGGACGTGTAGGGACTGCTTTACCTTTACATTGTTTATTCACATATTAACAGAATGTACTGAAGGCAATGAAATTTGTAAGTGTAATCCAGTTACTTTAATTGGTTTTAAGCATGTTCTCCCTGAAGATGGCATTGTCATGGCAAAACATGTCACAGTAAAGTGATGACTGTAATATCAAGTACTGTAAGAGCATTTAATTGCTACATTAAATTAAAATAATGATTCAAAATGCATAGGGTAAATAATTTTTAAAATGTTCATTTCCATGTTCACAAGAGCCAGCCACTTGTTCCTGTCCTAAGCCACATGAATTTGGTCCCTGTCCTTCCATCTTAATTTTTAAAATCCACTTTAATTTTATCTTCTTACCGAGGCCTGGGTATTCTAAATGGTCTCTTTCTTTCATGTTTAACATCAAAAACCTTGCATGTCTATTTCTCCTCTTTCACATGTGCCACATGACCAGCTTGTATCATCATACTTGATATAATGCATAATGCAATTTTCTCCAGCTTGCTTTTACTTTCTTTCTCCCTCAGCACCTTATTCTCAAATACCCTAAATCTATATTCTTGCCTTAATAACTGCATAAAAGAAACCACATTTGATGTACAATTTATGTTGTACACTCAAAACAGGCTAAATTATTAAGAATAAACCCATTTTCCTTCCCAAACAAAATTTACAAGTAATTAGTTTTGTTACATACAATAGAGTCTGTTGTTTTACAACTGCTTTCATTATTTTAACATATCTTATTTATTCATTCTTCAAATAAGGGAAATAATCATATGTTCTGAACAGAAATATGTCACGAATGAATGAAGACAGTGCTACTATGATGCCATATTTGAGGTTATCAGAGTCATGTTTGATGAATCTTCAAGATCCATCTTCAGATGAAGGTGAAGGCACTGTGCTCCTTTAAAAGGAATGTTGGTAGCTATTGACCAGTCAGACACAGGATAACATTATTATAGCCATGAAACATCAACTCTGCTGTGATTCTGACACTTCAAGAACTTGTAAAAGATTCACCTTATTCAGCTCTAAAATGTCAGGCCCCTTCAGTTGATTTTCTTACAACAGTCAATGAGCAAATTCAAATTAATGGGCACTTATAAAATCCACATACCCCCTGCATAATTGTGGCATTGGAATAAATATGACCACACTAGTGAATAACAGCAAGAGCTGTCACTACGTGACTACAAACTCAGCCTATGAAACATACCTGGATGTTTTGCTGTAAACTTTGCCACCCAGCCAGTTCCTCCATTATTAACACTTGTTGTGTAGATAACTGCAACAGTGCTAGTGCTGCCTTCATGTGTCACAGGATTGTCCTGTGAAGATTGAAGAATATTTCAGGACAACTAACAAGTACATCACCAACAGTGGCAGTGTTCAGCTCTGTTATTGTCACGCATTCTCAATGTGACTGACAGCTGACTTCACAACTACATACATAACAACCTGTGTGACAGATTGGTGTAAGTGGCTGACTAAGTTAGGTTCAACAAGGCAGTGGCATACCCAGGAATTTTGTTTGGGGTGGGGTTCAACAAATTCAGTTAAGGGCAGAGGACAGAGAGAACGGGGATCTGGGGGGCGGTAGCCCCCTAGTCAGGGGTTCTGGAGGCAGCTGTAGTTTGGTACAAGAAATTTCATTTCGTATAGTAAAATTTTCTTAATTTTTGGTACTTTAAGACTATTTATGATGACAACCAATTTATTTGTCATTGCTAATGTAAAACAATTG
>Ga0123355_10004795_pt1 | contig 19686 bp, 6 predicted proteins | sample TergutEmb28metaG_3_FD_89872 | JGI IMG/M metagenome (GOLD analysis project Ga0123355, IMG submission 89872) | Embiratermes neotenicus P1 segment gut microbial communities from Petit-Saut dam, French Guiana - Emb289 P1 | ecosystem: Host-associated > Arthropoda: Insects > Digestive system > Gut ...
CTCTGGCCATTATCTCCTTAACCGTTCAACTTTGGACATAGGTGTGTTGGGTTATATCGGTATACTTTAACATAAGGAACACCCTCCCGAAGTCTGGCACATTCCTCCTGGGACACCCTGTATATCGTTATGAAATTTCAGGGGACGCTCTGATTTTCACAGAGAACTTTCCCAAGTTCCAGCATATAACATATTTGTACATTAATCAGAAAATCATATTAGTCGCAATTGTACTGAATATTCACCATGAATATGAAGAGAGATCCTGAAATCAACTTGATCGAATTAACAGTGCCACTACGTACAAACTAATCTGTACTTGCAAGTATAGAAGATGAAGTACCGATAGAAAACTGTTCTGAATTGACTAATAGCTTGGCAGGCAGAGGCGGACAGACATAGAGGAATAAATAATAATGTATTTATATAGGCAGGCAGGCGGGCAGGCGGGCGGGCGGGCAGGCGGGCGGGCAGGGCGGGCAGGGCAGGCAGGGCAGGCATGAACATATATATATATATATATATATACATACATACACACACACATACGTACATACATACATACATACACACATACATACATACATACATACATACATACATACATTCATACATACATACACACATACATACATACATACATACATACATACATACATACATACATACATACATACATACATATATAAATACATGAATAATTTGATAGGAACATAGGAAGATGGAAAGATGGAGAGATGGAAGAAGGCATGGATGGACGGACGGATGTTGATATACTAGGATCTGATACTCACTTGTTTGAATGTATTTAAAACATTTGTGTGTAAATGTCTTGAAAAATGATCATTTCGAATGTCGAGAACTTGCTTATGACGGAAGTTGTCACATTACACACCTGGACATGCCCTTAGAACTCCAGGAGGTTGAGGATCACAGAATTTCTAGACAGTCAGCACATGAAAGTGACCAGATTTTCGTCCCTGTGCAGCAGTCGCCTGTTGTCCCCCTGAGATAACCCTGCTACTCTTTTCTATCAGCAACTCACCCGACCCCAGGACCATACTGCGGAATTATTAAGTAAATTGCCCCCTAATGCCCCACAGGGAATGGAACCCACCACCGTCCGGTTTGTAGCGCATTAGCCCCGCCTTTACCCCTTTTTATAATGGAAACTGGATGGGAATACCTAAAATTGTGCCAGAATATCGGATGTGGTGTTGGCTGTCTTCAAGTTATGGGTTCTAATCTCGGATTAAAGCATTCTGAAATTGAAACCAAATACACAGTTAAATTATGTGGGAAAATATAACACAATTAAAATAGCGGGAGTGAATATTGTAAAGGGCAAACATCATATACTGCGTAATTTACCGTGGTGGCATGACATAATATTGAATGCGTAACGGCTTTAGAGGGGCGCTGGGTTTTACCTCTCTATTAGGACTCTCGACCGAAGGCGCCCTCTTTACTAGGGTTACCTGACGGTGTTATTTCTCTTTATTATCCTTGTTTAGCCTAGAAACAACGACTGCTGTGGACAACTTTGTGCAGTTAGCTGCCACCGGTCGCTTTTCTTACTACAGCCTGACAACTATTATATTACGGAGTTCTACTCTGGCTCCATAAATTTGCTTGCGTATTCCAAGGGAGTAGAAGCAAGGTTGTAGGCCAAGGATAAATCTGCTGTGTGCGACAGGGATCGTATAGCTCTTGGCTCTGGAACTGTGTGCGAGCCTGTTGTTGCCCGGCCGTTTCTCGCTGACCGCCCTGTGCGTAAAACTTCGACGTGGTGTGAGTAGTTTAATTACTATCGATAAATTTAGTATTTAAAATCCCAATCAGTTATAACTGAACGTATACAAGGGTTAAATTAATATTAATCAAATACAAAAACCGACTGTCACTTGCTCATTCGGCTAAAATGATTGTGCTGTCTTTAAAAATAAAACCTGCGGTATACGGAATTTGGAAAATTATCTATAAACAAAGGCTGCGGAAAATTGTAATCTGTAATCTGCCACATTTTAACACTCAGTCAACTTCGACAAAAGTTAACTGTAACAAACTGCAGTCTTCTAACGGGCGATCAGTGCTGCCAACTTAAAGATTGCAATCAACAAATGAAGCATCTATGCCAAAAAAGAGAAGTTTTGACGGTGAGCAGTGGCGATGCACGAAAATAAGCAGTGCTTGTTACCAATCTATTATTAAACCCTAAATTACAGTTTTAACTTGGTAGCTGCTAACTGCTAATTGGTCTATGTTACTAACAAAACGCATGCACTTACTGCTTTTACCGTTAAGTAATGCTATACACTGAGAGGTATTTGAAGAATTAGGAAGATCAGAGCTTTGCATAACGTGTTGTAGTGTTGTATTATTGTAGTGTTGTAGTGTAGTAGTGTTGTAGTGTTGTCCATATGCACCAACCTTTCGGAGGAACCTCCGGCTTCCATCTTTAGTTGCACATATTCTGTCGTCAAGACAGAAGCAGTATTTTGATACAAAACTTTGACAGCCACCCAAATTAAATACAACCACTCACTGTATAAACATTTTTTCACTGAAAATCCTGTGTTGAGGGGATTTGCAATTACTGTAGTAACATCTAAATAAAATTCTTGATGATTAGGCGAAGTAATGGTTGAGTTGCCACGCTACTTCTCCCACGTCACTTGTTTATTGTGCTTTTGGTTGGCTAGGCGTCAGACAGAGAGGAAAATTGTGGCTTTCCTTGTCCTGGTGCTCACCTCGTACCGCCTACCTGTTCATCGCCAAATGGAAAGTAAAAGCGAGTGCTCCTGAATAATGCAGTGAATGCAATTCAAGAAATGATTCAATGGCCGCTATTGTAGGGCGTAACTCCACTGTAACTAGTGGGTCTCGCTTTGGCACAGATTGGAGCAAGTACGGGCGACGGCCATCTTAAGGCCTACAGTCCCGTATTCGCTCACTGAAGGGAATGACTGATTCTCGTTTTAGTGGTTTGTTTAGCGACGCTTCCAGCATGTGTACTGCAAGGCGTTGGTGGTTGATCAATGAATATAAACTGAGTACGCTGTTGGAGTGGCAACTGGTAAGGAAAAGCGGAAGTATTGGCAGAAAACACCCGTTTCTCTGATACTGTGTCCAGCACAAAGTCCATTTAGACTACTAAGTTCAAATTCGCGCCCACCCCGTGAAAAGCTGGAGAATTACAATCGAAAGTGTGAGAGGGTTGCATCTGGAGGAGCAGAGTCTTTGAGAAGACAACTGACATTCAGCGGGCACGCGGTGGCGCAGTTGGTTGAGGCACCGTGCTACAAACCGGAAGGTCGCGGGTTCGATTCCTGATGTCATTGACGTAATCCTTCCGACCGCGATGTTCCTGTGGAATCGACTCCGCCTGTAACAGAAATGAGTGCCAGGAATATTTCCTTTGGGGGTAAAGGCGGCCGGTGCGTAGGGCTGACAACTTTACAACCTTCGTGTGGTAATTGTCTATCAATCTGAGATCTTTAACCTCCTGGAACCCTCAGGGTCTGTACAGGCATGTAATGCAATTGCTTTGCCGTTGCGATACTGGTTGTACGTCCTCATTGGTGCCTAATTAACCACGATTATAACCTTATCCCTTACTTTTCACGTAAGAGGTAAAGGTAAAGTTAAAGCTTTCCAAGTTTAACAAGCCATGAAGACTCAGAGGGGAGAAGGAATGTTGAGCTTCCTTCCTTACTTTGACAATGGACACAACTAGACGGCCGAGCTGTCGGCTCGACGCGATGGCCCCAGTACTTTTAACGTAGGGCTACAAAGTTTTGCAGTATGTTTATAAGTAACTTCTACCTGTTACAGGCTGCCGGTTCTTAAACTCGCTGAGGTATATTTTGGTAAGAAAATATGCGGTCTTATAAGGAGGGTGCTGGTGCATGTTGCATGCTTGGGAGTTCAGTGCAAAACTTTAAACAAATAGATCGCTTGGAAGGCAGACGTAAAGGGGAAACATATTTAAACTTATCTTAATGATATGGAATGGGAAATTGTGTACTGCATTAATGTGGCTGCAGCTAGGCGCCACTGACCACATGTTATGAGAGTGCATGGTGACTTTGGGGGTTCATAAAATACGGGAACTCCATGACTATCGCAGTACTTATCAGCTGCTGAAGAAGTACTCTGCTCCAGGATACAGTGCGTTCTACGGGCACAGTATGCGGTAGGTTGGGACATGCGGAGGAAGTAAACTTCATGGTAATGCAATGTCTTATGTGTGAATTCATACAGCCGTAACTTCAGAACAGTGTGGCGTTGATGATATATGATATATTATAAGGTCACACAGCAAAGGTAATCGATTCTCGGGGACTCGGTAGAGGTGCGAATTATGTACAGTTGCCAGATACTTCATTGTGAGTTGTCGGACGAAAGACTGGCCTAACAACATACAAACCCCACAGCTATCTTTGTGAAGTGTGTCTCAGCAGTGCGTTATGACACCCGTAATTGTCACGGCCACATTTGACGGACGTGCCAAGTGTCGGTCACATAGAGAGCGGAGAAATTTTGGGAACTTGTTGAAGAACACATAATTTTTCCATTATTGATGTTGCCTTTCCCAATCGATGTTACTGTGACCTCTAGAGCGTGAAAGCTGTCTTCGCTAATGTTTCTGTTCGCAACAATATCATGCCTTTCTTATTAATTTTCTTCCCAGAAATCACTGACGGAACTACCTCATGTTGGTCTAAGGAAAGGACGCGTCTCCTTTGCTACAAACCGCTTCTGCAACCAAGTGAAACTTGGGAAAAAAATCCTTCAGATACAGGACAGTCAATGTGTGTTTAACGTGACATTGAAAAGCGTTGGTGCAACCATTGTTGCAGCGGAAAGACAAAAAGCGTTACCTATTCTGTGTGTGTGTTTGTAGTCTTCGGTGTCCAGCATGCAATGCGCATTCACCATATTGTCATCTGTGGCCTGCTCGGCTGTACAATATTTTTCCACATCTCATAACATGTAGAAGTTTCGAAAAAAAGTTATTGAACATTAAATGTAGGTCTTATTGTAGCACCGTGCATTTTCATAGAATCGCTTCAATTTATCAACCAACGAATGCACATATAATTTGACATAAAACACTTAAAACGAATTGAATTGTGAATACTGTAATATAACTTTAGTAAGGAACAAAGCTCCCTGATGATGATCTGACAAGATCGAAACATGTCGGAGTATTTTAAAGTGTTTTAAAAGTGTTTTATGTGAAATTATATATGCATTCGTTGGTTGATAAATTGAAGTGGTTAAATGTAGGTTTTGATTTTCTCTGTACTCTACTGTGAGACATTTCTCATAAGAAGAACTGAGCGAGATATGATACAAATGTATATCGGTCTTCACGTAAAGTATTCACTTTTCTTTTCAGATTTTAATGAAACTTGAATTTTCTCCGCAGACTTTCGGAAAGTACGCAAATACCAAATTTCACGAAAATCCGTCAAGTGGGAGCCGTGTTCTTCCATACGTACATAGGACGGACTGACAGACATAACGAAGATAATAGTTACTTTTCGAAATTTTTTAAACGCGCTAAAATGGCGGTAAGTTGGTCGACATTAAAATAACAGATTGATATTATGCTGATAGATATGTCATGTTTAAATGAGTTTAATCGGATGGCTGTTAAGAACCAACAAATTCGCAATAAACTGATGTCTTTTGGTGGCAAGCCTAGGTCCATGGTTTTGGAATGGTCAAGACGTCATATTTCGAGAACATGAAATTGCTCCAGCCTGCTTAACCCCTGTTATCTTTCGCTTCTTACAGTACATTGAATATAAGCTTTGTTCTTCATTTTGAATCAAATCGTCTCTTTTTAAAAATCTGTAATTAATTGTTTCGTTGTGTAATTTATGCCTTCCATTGCTATATTGCTATTTGTTCCAACTCGATGGATACAGTAAGTTATGTATGGTAAGAGGAAGTACCGTCTTTGTTTGTGATCACGTCTCTTGCTGTCGTGGTCGACAATTCTATAATAAACTGTACGGAAAATTTACCGATAGCATTTCCGAATAATGATGAATGGGGGAAGGTTGAAGAGAAGGTTTAAATTTGGAATACGGTAAAGCAGTTCACGTTTAGGATTTGAGAGATAACATGAAAAATGTAATTTACTTTTATGAATAAAAGAACCTAACTAAATGTAGTAGATTTTGACAATGGTGTCAGTATTAATATACTAGATTTCAAATGTTTGCCGTGTTTTGAAGGTTGTATTCTTTTTTTTGGGTGATTTCCAGACCCCTGAATTTTAAGTGCCGACGTTTCGGAACACTCAGTGCTATTTTCATAGGTGGTTTAAGCAGTCTGTGACAAGTTTCGACCCTATATGGGCCATCTTCAGAGAGAAACACAGTTGAAAGCGAGGTATATGTCATTTGTGCCTGTCCTTATCAAGCGCAGTTCGTGTTAACATATTTTGTTATTACACACCTGTGCCATACACATCATGACAGAGTAATTTGTCGTAACCCACCGGTACACATTTTTACGGGAGACAGAAAACCGTGACAGATTCTTAATAGACAAACACTGAAGCACGTTACATTGTGACGAAGAAATAAGAAGCAATTGTTTTTATGAATGCAGCATTTTATCAACAGGTGTAAGGTGTGTTTTTATGAAGCAGCATTTTATCAGCAGGTGTAAGGTGTGTTTTTATGAAGCAGCATTTTATCAGCAGGTGTAAGGTGTGTTTTTATGAATGCAGCATTTTATCAGCAGGTGTAAGGTGTGTTTTTATGAATGCAACATTTTATCAGCAGGTGTAAGGTGTGTTTTTATGAAGCAGCATTTTATCAGCAGGTGTAAAGTGTGTTATTTTATATGTGCAACATTTTATCAACAGGTGTAAGGTGTGTTTTTATGAATGAATCATTTTATCAGCAGGTGTAAGGTGTGTTTTTATGAAGCAGCATTTTATCAGTAGGTGTAAGGTGTGTTTTAACCCAACTGACGAGTGACGCGGAGTTTTCAGTGTCATGAACTGTGGGGGTTACGACAAACTGTAGTTTTATGAGCGGTATACCTTTCTTGTACATACGTACGTGTTTCTATTGATGACGCCCCGATATGGAGTCGAAACATGTAGGAAACTATAATAATACATAAGGGTGCTGTAAACAGAGTACTCTAAATGTGTTTTAATTGGATTTTTTAATAAAAGACTAATACACGGAAATTATGGAGTATATTGGGTATCATTTACTTCGCCTACTGAAGGAATTCCTATGTGAATATTGGAAAAGCTAGTCAAAGATTTGAATTGAAAAAGGACGTGAATATTTTTGAAGTGTAACCAATGCACTTTTGTGTTTGTGTGTGTGTATACACATATGTATGTGTGAAACAGTAGCCTATTTTTTGAACACCTTGACAACTGTGCGTTACTTCTGGAATATTCTCTATTTGCTGAAGCCCTACTCGATTCTTTTCCCTCTGTCACTAAACTTATCAGATGAACACAAAGGGTGAGATAACCACACGTCGTTGAAAGTTACGGCTAAGCCTATTTTCGCAAATGCCTGATGTTTAGAAGGTAGATGTTAGTGAACTCTGGGACAGCCCGATGCTAGTACTTGTAGGGCGGGGGAGTCTTCGAAGAAAGAGGCAACAACATGTGAATGGTGTCCGACTTAACGCTATTTGTTGTCTTGTAAATTCCTTTTAATCTCTGAGTGGAATCATATCTGTCAGAAATTAATCCCAGAAGTCACTAGCTAACATTCTACTGGTCTTTTCACCTCAAGCATTTTATACACCGTCAAGTGGGGTCACCGGAACACGACCGCTATAGTATTCCCTCAATGCTCCGATTTCGCTACCGAATTCAGGGAATCTGTGTTTTCTTATTTCTTCTCCTTCATTCTAACTGCGATCCCTTCCAGTCCTGTGCTTCGTCCTCACTCGGTTTCTGCTATCTGATCTTACAGTGGGTCCGTCCTCTGATTTATAGGGCCGATATATCCTGCAAACCTGAACACGCTGCCAGGAATGTGGGCCCTGCTATCTCCGTCGGGCTGCTGTAAACTGCACAGATACATTCCCTGTTTCACAGGAAGATTCGGAACTGAGACACACACATCCAATCGACTGTTATAGCACGGTCTTGATATTTCATCTTTCGAAGAGTAACAGACAAAATCATTTTACACGAAAATTCAACATGAAAGTTAGATTTCTTTTAGCAGGAAAGAATTTGAAACCCGTTTTTCAGTTCTGTCACCGACATACAGACGTCATTCTCTCTCTTTCTCTCTCTAGACTTATAATTACTTGCAATGTATCTGTTCATCACCGAATATTACTTGGAACGTCAACTTTAGCAAGATGAGACATGGGAGACAATGTGAGACCCATGGAAGGGAACTGCGTAGAAAATTGTACTGGGAGAATCTTTAGAACATAATTCACTTCGGACATCTGGGTTCAGTGGGAATGTAACGGTAAAATGTCATGTGCGTATGTAAGCACCACGCCATAAGTATGTATGTGGCCATGTCGACACACTGTACTGTGCCCAACTGGCACTTTTCGACTACCGTGTTTTTACCTTAGCTGTAAAGCGAGCCAGGGTGTAACACACAGAGAGGGGTTACGGCCAGCACTCTTCTCAGGCTTGCATGATTTACCCGAGTGCCTGAATTTCGCCGCGAGTGCAACCTTAGACATGGCTAATCTGCGTTCGAATCCCAGAAATCCTAACAGCCAAAGTTAGGCCTCTTCACAAAAGCCTATTGTCCCTTGAGCAATTGCCGCCAATTAGTCTACGTCGAGGTTTTTAACCGCTACAGAAACTCGTTAGCGTAAGCGTAGCCACAGTTACACTTCAACCCTTTGGCCCTAGAGCTGGACATTTACAGTTTAACACACCATTTATGTAAAATGTGAATATTTTATGAACAAAGAAGTGTAACATTAGGAAATACACGACATTTGGTGGAGGAATAAACGAAGATGGCGAGAGAAAGTCTAAAAAAATAATTAAATATATTTCTTGACTAAATATATAAAAAGCATACTCTGGGGAGTAGCGGTACTTCTGTTCTATATATATAGGATGCATGGTGCCAAAAGTTAAGGTGTCTGTTACTGAGCCGAGCGATGCGGTTAATGCAGGAATGGCAAAACAGGCAGAGGGAAGTCGACTTGCGCTTTTGTGCAATTCTCTGCCCTCAGTTACCTCTTTGGTTGATTGGTTGGTTGGTTGATTGATTGGTTGCTTTGGTTTGGTTTGGTAGATATGTGAGAGAAAGCGCAGCTCTTTATTCATACTTGCGACACTAAGCAACTTGCTGATCGCTTACCACGATGACGTACGAAGGAGATTCAGTGGATCTAAGAACCTGTCAGGTCGCTGTGAACAAGAGAAAATGTCTGGTCGTGTTGGGAGTCAAACGCCGGTTACTTAGTGTTCACTGCACGAGAAGTGTAATATTACAATATAGGCGCACGTTAAAAAGTGGGATATGAATTGTGGACTTGATTCACCTAGCTCAGAAATGGAGACCAAATTTTGGCCCTTTGAAGAAGACAATAAAATTTTGTGTTCCGTAAAAGGCAGGGAATTTCTTGACTAGCCGAGCTTCTCGTAATGGGCCCTGCGCCTTGCAGCTAATGATATTTCTCCCCATCGTCCTTTAGCAGATGATATGACTAATTATTCTGGTCATTATGAAAATTGACAGATGTAATATTTGTGAGTTCAGGAACATAGAAGACCTGTAACATCTACTCGTAGTGTCTGTGGATTTAGAAAGGACAAACTCACTGCTTCGAATCTAGTTACATTATTTACAAAATGGAAATGATATGGCTGGTTCATTAACAAGTTAAATCGAAAGGTGATTGGAATTACAAACCCCTGCTTTACGCTAGATATGTAGCGATTGTGCTCGTGTCTGATTGAGCATCCTATTTATTACACAGCAAATATTTACATTTTCGCTCTGATGTTTTATCTGCTTGAAGTGAGACCATATTCAGGAAACATAAGCGCGGGGGTGATTAACTGGATGCTATATGAATTAATTAATTCTCTGAATATACGCCGAGCTTTAAATAGCCGAATAAGAAACATTTTGGTGTGTCGGGTGTTTATGTGTCAGAGTCAGTTATTATGATATTGTGCATTACTTCGAATACTACGTAAACTTACAGCATTTGTTATGGTACTGGTTTTTATTGGGTCAGAATACATATTGGACGGAAGGTATGTGACAAACTGAAATACAAATGATTTAAAATATATCTTCGGAGTGCCTTGAGTAGGGTGCACAGCAAATTTGTTTTCTACTGTTAGTTTGAAGCATGTTCTTCATGCCACCCTCTTTTCCTGGTCTGTACCGAATCTAGTATGACAGGTTATATCAACATTGAAAAATGCTGTTATTTAAAGGACGTAATAAGATACAGTTTTAATTTATGTAAGGTGTTTATCCTTTAATTTATGTGACGGCGGTTTTCCAACTGTATGTTGTAGAATTTTGTCTAATTATTTTTCTGCCTCCAATAAGCAAAAACTTCGACTCAAATTGAAAATATTCGTATTCTGTGCATAACATAAGTGTACCAGTTAACATTTGAACGTTTTGCGTAGGCAGAATTACTGAACTGGTTAATTTGTAAAATAATGTGTAGTTTGAGGGCAGCACGTGGGATTCTGCAGTTAATGTGGGCAGCCGACAAACTTTCCCGAACTGCTGGAGTTAACGAAACCTCCGAGGTTTGGGTAGCAGCAAAGCGGACATCAGTCAAAGGAAGAGCTCTAAACCGAGGGTCATATAGTGGTCACTTTCGGTCATACATCTGTGGGCGGTTGTCACTTATGTCTCGTGTTGGGTTTTTTTTTTTTGCTTTTGCACAAAACATTTTTATTATACAAGAAACATTAAAATAATTTGTAAAATGCTGTCTCATGGAATTTGGCGCCTGGAAGAAATGTCTTCGATTATCTTATGTTTATTGGACCGTGCATCATTGTGATAGTTGAAGAATAAAAGACCAACTTGATGTCACTTGCTATTTTATTTCACTTCTTATGTGCTCAACATGCGCGGACGGTGCCGTGCGACGGCAACATCCGTACCGTAAACACGACCTACACAGCGGCTCTCAAGGCCACCACCCATCCAAAAACTCGTTGCAGGAAATCGTGTGCTGCAACTCAACATCTAATGCTTCTAATGATGGGCGTATGTACCCGAAACATGTCGAGCTAAGAATACGTCAATAAAACTATCTAGTTGCATCAAGTTGGCATTTCACTTTACTTCATGAGTAAGACGCGCGGTCAAACAACCCCTACAGCATGTACACGTTATCTTTAATAAAATTACTTTTAAAGGAAACTTGAGAAATTTGTGAGTAAAACCCCGAACTTATGACCTACAAACAAACGTACTGCCTACAGCTTACCCATTTCTGTATTAAATTTGTCACCTCTTCTTAAAACGTTGCAGTGTTGAATAGTAGTTCCTTTTTCGTCCTACATGCGAGGCCCCGGATTCGAATGTATGTCAGGCGCCGTCACTGCTGTCTGCTGTCAGTCACCAGTTCCCTACCGATCTGATTTCAGGACAGTCCATGTGGGTTGATTGCGGACAAAGTACCACTGCGACGGGCTTTTCATGGTACTTCGATTTTCCCCTCTCAGTCTCATTCCACAGATGCTCCGTATTTATGCACGTGTTCATTCATCTACTGTCGAAGTTAGTACAAAACTGCAGTCCTAAACCTTGACAGCATCGGTGCAAAAAACACAAAAATAATTGCGTTTATACGTAGTGTTCCACAGTACTTCCATGGCAATAATCTAGTGCCAGTAGTAACTTGAAATTGGGTAGTATCATCTCATCTCATGTATTAACCTCTTCACTTAACCATTTTCCTAATCTAGTTTCTTAATGTTACTCGTGGTTAAATAGCCTGAGAATTAACCAGTATTTTTAACTTATTTTTTTTAATTCGTCAGTTAATGTGTGCATATTACAGTATATTATTTTGAATACTGAACTGAAATAGTATGTGTAATGAATGTCTGGAAACTTACCCACTTGCTGTTGTGACAGTTTACTGTACTTATACAAGTTATCCTACATGTTTTGTGAAAAAACTGGAAGTATTTTTATTTTAGGTTTCGACACTAATAGGAGAAACCTGCATATAGGAAGGTATATCATTGATGTATACGACACTTTGTAAAAGTTTGAAGCTAGAATTTTAGTTTAAGAGCATGCAAATAAATATTTCGTCGATATTCCATTTCTGCTGTAGAAGGCCACAAAAGTACAGTTTCCCATTCTAATACGCGGCCCTATAGTGGCATAGTTACTGCAGATTACTGCTGTAATACGACTTGAAATGTAGGTCACCTGAGAACAAGAATTTAAGTAATGTAGATTTTTATTTCATTATTTCCACCTTTTGAATTGAACTTTAAAGCTGATATTCTCTACCTACATATAATACAATAAACCGGCCCCTTTAACTTATCGGGATTGCGGCACATAATCTTTTGCAGGAAATGGTACTCTGTGTGACACGTCCTTGTTGAAACTTTTCAGTTCCCCGACATCACTTATTGCAACCTTTCAAGTTCGTTTGAATTCTGCAGTAAAATGTGAAGCTATCCTGGGCCTCGAAACTTTCCCACGAAATCGGTTAAGACAAGTGAGGTCAAGGTTCGCGCTCTTTGAAATTTGGGCTCTGAATACTGTGGGTTGTAAGCTTCTTGTTCCGGCCACTTTACCCGCCGACGCACAGTTGTGGTGCCGTAGGCAGTGTCTGGAACTGGAAACGCCAAGGCAAGTAAACAGAATGACAATCCTCTAGGGGCTCGGCCTGTCATTGTCGTAGGTGACCCAGGTAGACGATGACAGTGGTAATGGTGGCAGTGGGGTGTTGTTTAACGACGCAATCAGTGTGTAATTTGATATATCGTTGAATGATAGGGCGTTGGATGCATCACAAAGTTCGAAAGGATGTAGAAGGAAACGGACGAAGCCTAAGGGAAGGATTATCCAGAAATTCTCATGGGTGAACTAAATAAAACCACGAAAAACGTGTCAGGATAATGGACAGCCCGACTTGGTTTTCAGAAGAGGGATCTCCGAATAAAAGTCTAGGGTGTTACTGCTAGGCCAATTTGTTCGGTCAGCTAATCGACTATACTACCATCATCATTACTATCATCATCATTGCCTTATTACAAAGTGAAAGGTCTACCGACTTATGAAGTAATTTGATAGATGACACTAAAGTTTTGGAGGAACTGCTGCTCATTATTCAGGGTAGAATATCAGCATCAAAATAGTGGTGGATTATTATCAGTGTCTTTTCACTGGAAGACAATAATGTAACTTTAGTTCAGAACCGATTTCATTTGTGTCACGCACAACGCGGTGAGTGCATTAGCAAATGCTGACCGGGGTACTATCTCCAGTGAAATATCTTCTGATTGACACAACGTCTGAAGTAGGAGATGTGGTTGCTACAGCGATGTTGAAGAATGTTCAAGTCTTCTGAGATATGAGGCCATGTGAATTGGTAAATAGTTTCGGAGAGGTTTGCTGCCCCCATCTTCAGGTTATGAGTAGTACAAGAAAAAAGACGGTAACTATTTACCAACCTAAAAGGCACCATATCTCAGAATACTTAAATTTCAAACTGTTCGATGTTTTAATTACCTCAAATCAAATATATTCTATTCTAAATATATTTTGACGAAAATTGAATACTTTGAGTCATCGGTACAAGGAAATTAGTCATAATAATGCAGGTCTGGAGATTTATTTCGAAATCGGCCTATTTTCTTTTCATCTTTGACTATTCTTGTACTTAGCCGAAAGAGAAAGCGAAGCGTGTTGGGGAAGCAGGGAGGGATATGCGTGGATCGGCCTTCAGCACGACTGCTATCAGTGATGATGCTTCTGGCAGAACCGTGATAATGGCATGATCCTCTTTAACAGGAGCTCGCCTGCAAGCTAATTGTATTCTACGCGCTACACCAAAGTCTCGAGGCGTCCTCCATTATCACACAAAGTACACGAGAAGGAAGATCCTTTTATTTTGAATAAGTTTCGTTCAGACTGAAAAATTATTATTGGATTCTTTACTCACACTGATGTATGTGTAGATTGCAAATCGGTTTATAAACGAACAAGTAGGTCGGTAGTTCAATAATTATAGGGGCGTGGGTCTCAAGACTTTGCTGGAGTCCAAGTTTTTTGAGCCATCGTCTCAAAATGCTTAAAGTGAACAGCAGGATCTTGAGAGAAACACGAAGCTGTTGTTGTTACTTATCTCAAAATGCAGGTTTGCTCTGTATCACTGCAAGTTCCACATTTGTAAGTTAAGCAAGTCGGAGATTTCTTTGAAATAAGGCAAGAGATTTTTGGTTTTTCACGTTGCTGGGCTGTAGTCGACGATCCTTCATAAAAGTTTCACATCACTTTATATCAAAAAAGATCTTACGGAAGAGGAAAGGGAAAATCCTATTAAACCCCATTACAAAAGTAGCTATTTAATTAAACTGCATTTATTTAAGTAATTAAAATGAAACATACATTAAACCCTCCGGAATATTCTTTTAAAGTTATAATGGCCAAAAGTCTGTGGTTATAATAGACTGTTTTAACTGTCCACACCATTTTGTTGTGGGTTAGGCACTACAATGAATTACTTAAAACGGCGTCCTTTTAGAACAAAACGACATCCAAGCTGTATTGTTTTTTTTCGAATTGAAGCTAAGCGCTTCTTTTTGGCTTAAAAATGAACATTAATGATTCTAACGCACTCTGAAAGAGTAAAATGTTCATCGAACGGTGCGAAATTTGGCTTCTTCCAGCGGTGTTAATGAAAATTGAAATTGAAATGTTACTGCATGCCGACTGCAGTTCAGTTACTGGCGTTTTGAGGGCTTGAAATTCCCCTATCTTCAGAATGAATGAGGCTATTAAGAGTATATCTTTTTAATTTCTTTACCCCAAATATAAAGATTCTACGATCGTCCAAAATGTTAATTATTGACTAGCCGACTCAGAGAAACATCGCAGAAACCTTACATTATTTTATATGATGTTCAGTTTTTAAAGGAGGGAAATTGTGGATTATTCAGCTGTAGTAGAAATCCCATAAACCCACACAGTGGAAACTCACTGCATTCTTACGTATTTACTAATCCAGAGGCGCACAAATTTTCCAAAAATCGAGGAGCTACCTCAAAATTCTAGGCCTCAAAGTGGTGAAATGATGCAATTTCCATTCTGATAATCCACAAATATTACAAACCACCGTGCAAAATTTAGTAATCACAGCGCCCTGACGCCAAGGGTTTGGACACCTCTAAATTCCTCTCTTTCCTAATTAAACAGACGTTTAAGAAAGAAAAATATTGATTAATCTTTAAGAATTTAAATTAGAATGACTTTAGGTTGTTTATCTTCAAGGAACAAAAAGTATTTTAGGAGTTCGTATAACCAAATTGATTTAGGATATTTTGGTTTGAGAAGCTTGTAAATGATTCGTATGGAACAGTAAGCATGTGTCTTTATTTTGACTGATATATGTCAGGAACAGCAGCAAAATTCTGTACTATTAAGCTATTAATATAAATTAAAAGTGGCGGTCGTAAAGATGTGTATTCGCTGCCATCTGTAAGGAAGGGACAGTACAGTCACTGCCAAGACTGAATATGCAGTGACTGAAATGACTCTAATTATGATGACTGACATAAATGAGAGAAGTAGGCAAGGAAATGTTAGTTAAATGACATTGTTATTTAAAAATAACTTTCCTTTACATGCAGTGCCATAGCAAGTTTGTTTGGCCCCCGGCGCCACTAGTCTCAAAGACCGAAAGTAACTTTAATTATGAACCGGAGAAAGTCACAAGTATTTGTATTCGGCTCAATAACATAAAATTTATTACACTTGTAAAATCGATTTTGGTCACTTATAATATTTATTTTTCCACACCTTAGGCTCTGCCACCGAAGACAGCGGTCCCCTCCCCCCCTCCCAGCCTTCGTAGCTGCGCCTCAGTGCACCAGCACTTATGAAACGCACTAATATTGTAGCGCAGTAGGCTATAGACCAATAATAATGCACTTAACCTTACGTTGTAGGCCCTTTTGCATAAAAAGAAGAAATCGCCTATTGGATACGTCATGTCTCTACTTCCGTTTGTCTGCCTGTGTCAGCGTGGCTGCCACTGAAAGGATTTTCGTTAAATTCGATATAGGGGAATTTTATGAAAATCTGTTGAGAAACTCCAAATGTTAAAGTGGGACAAAACGTTGGGCACTTGACCGAAGACACAAGTTTGTTTATCTTGTTGACAGAATTGGGAATTAGGCCTGTTTTTTAGCTTGAAAATTGTGCAGAGGGAACCCATTATTGCTTTTCCATAGCAACAATCAACGATGCTGTTAACAGCTGCATTTAAGTGAACAACAGGCGCGTAAGCATTGTTGTGTCCATCGCAAAGTTGGTTATGCGTCACTATGCTCTTTTATTTTCACATTGTCTGTCTTCTTGAGCTGTTGTCAGTAAACACAGGTAACTGGCATAGTTGGAAGAACGGTTGTCATCTGTCGCCTAGTTTGTTCACTCGTAAGTTATTTAATAATACGGTATCAACTTAGGAGGTTATCTAATTATGTAAGAAAATGACAATTACATACGTAACAAGCAAATCTTTGGAAGGAATCGGAAATTGCATCTTTTAGATATTCTTATATCTGATACACGTGAATGACAATATCTAGAACAGACGAATCTTTGTCCGAGTTTCGACAGGATTAGCACCGGAATACAAGACTCTCGCTGTAAATGTATAGGTTTTTAAGTGCTGATAACATTGAAATATTCGGTCCATTTATCAGAGTGTAGTATTATCAAAGTCTTAAGGCTGCAAACTGAGTTTCGACACTGAGTGCTCACAGGACATGCCGAGGGTAAATACTAGGAAATTTATGTTGGATTCCTAGCGGGAAAATACGTACTGGGGCAGCGTTCCTTTCCGAGAATATCTTCCTACAAACTCTCTTTCCACAATTATCATATTCTTCACTAAAAGTCATTAGAATTAGCGCGAGACCTTAGAAAGTCTGACAAGGTGATCAGTTACGTTACCCCAGACAGTGGAGCTGTTAAATAAACCACTCATTTGATGCTAAAACCTAAAGCCGCAATAGCACAATTAGTGCAGTAAGTGGGCTAATGTGTGGAAGCCATATCATGGCTTATGTGGTTAGCTGTTGGCCTTTCACAGCGCATGCTCGGTGCCAGGCCAGGCTACGTCGGATGTGTAGTTGACTTAGTGACGCTGGGAAAATTTGTGTGCGAGCTATTCTGTTCATTTCCGTCAGTATCATTCCACCAGCTCTCCGTGCTCATTCTTCCTTCATCGACAGCATATAATCTAGTAATTGACAGCGTTATAAATTAACACACTACATCCTGGAAGACGGTGACCTTATGTCCGATAGGGCACAAGACATTTCTCTACCTTGATCAGAACAGCAGTGGGACCCAGGCAGCCTCCTGTCTGGAGGGTACCAGAGGCCACTTTTTCTTAAGCTTTCGCGGCAAACTTAGGTGTCCATCTACTGCCGGGTCTAAAAATTGCTACATCGTTATTTCCAGTCCCCAGATTCTTCATGGTTAGGCGCTTTATAAAACACAGATTTACCATTAGGTCAGTACTAATAAAGACTATGTTTTGAGGCGCGTTCGCAGAATTGCGAAAAACGACTGAAAACTTCAACATGTCTGTCCGTCCGTATGGAACAACTTGGCTCCCACTGGACGGATTTTCGAGATATTTGATATTTGAGTATTTTTCGAAAATTATGTCGGGAAAATTCATGTTTGATTAAAATCTGACAAGGACAACGAGTATTTTACATTAAGGCTAATGTACATGTATGACAGTATCTCGCTCAGATCTTCTTAGAATGAGAAATATTTCAGACAAAATTTGTAGAGACGATTCAATACACATTTAATGTTCGACAACTTTCTCCCGAAAATCGTGCGTCAGTGGATTTGGTTTTGATAAAGCAGCAAGAAGCTCCTTACTTCTCTCCAGCATATTGCTACGTGCAGCAAAGTTCAATTATAACTAGTTCTTCAGTTTTCATGTCCATCATTCTACCCTCGGCTGTCCTACCTGCCATTCGTAGCAATGTCTCTGTCACTGGTTGGTTCCTCCTTCACACTCTGCTTGACCCTAGCCCGGTATTTTTTTTTTGCAGCTCTCAAAATCTCCTATCCCGCTGTCTCTTCTAGTATCACTCTCGCCTTCCCCGCTGGTCATATTCCTAGGAATTTTCATCACTTTCTTATAGAATCTCCGCTGAACTCCATCCCCTACTTCCCACCTCGTCCCCTATTAACCCAGATTTCCGGGCCATGTAACATACTGCATTCACATATAATCTCGCAAATATTCTCCTAACATGTGTGCTCTCCTGTCTGGCTTATTAGTTAAGCATTTATCATCTATGACTCCTACGGATTGATTCCCAATTGCTTTCACCCTAGCATTGTGCCTTCTCCAGTCCCCACTGATTTCCAGTTTCACTCCCAAGTGTAAGAGTTAAGTTGCTACATCCAACTTTTTCCCCTCCAGGTGCCAGGAATTATTTATTTAATCTGTCCCCCTTTCTCGAATATCCGCTCTTTTTTTCCTCAAGGATACGTTTTAGGCTCTAATTCTTGCAGAAATGTTTTATTGTCTATCCATTGTTGTAAACTATTTATTGCACAGGAACTCACCTGCGACTTAGTCCACATGCAGCAGAAATCGTATCGTTAACTCTTCCACTACTGGTGAGTTTAGGAAGCAATATATTTAATTTGTAAAAGCTGAAACCTAAAGCATCATACAGCATCAATTTCGACAGAGGAAATGTTTCAGCCACTTTACAATGGAATGAAATATTGGATGTGGTAAGGAAATGAGACTTGAAATATAATGCACGTTCAGGCATTTAAGATATTTTGGTATGCCAAAACAAACAGTTCGTACGTGTAACTGCTATTGACTGTGTGTATACATTCACACAATTGTGTATCAGGAACACTGTCGTTACATTCTATTCATTTCCTAACGCTTCATAAAACTTTCTTTGAGAAATGTGTTGCTCAGAGCTTTGATATTTGTACACGTGTAAGTCTCAGTGCTACATAAAGGTAAGGCCCCTAATCCCTAACAGCGGATAGAACTAAAATGAACTCCTTGTAGGTATATACATACGTATGTGTGTGTGTGTGTGTGTTCTCTAATTTACATTCACGTGAGTTATAAACTTTGGGCATAGGTTATAGTGAATGTATAGTTAACATTCTATGGCAGGCAGTGTTTGGAAGAATCGAAACACCTGATGTTAAAGTCGATAATTGCATTTTAACTCATTTTAACTCATTTTAACTCACACACCACATTTCGAGGATGGAATGGATCCCCGTATTCAGGTTTGTTTCCTCCAAAACATTTGTACAACATGATAATTATTTACACTGTAATTAAAGCCGAATTAACTTCAAAGCAGTAAATACAACATTTCCAAATGACATTCGATAAAATATGTTTAAGCAAACATCGACTACACAAGATACATAACTTATTCAGTTTCAGGCA
>Ga0123355_10004796_pt1 | contig 19678 bp, 13 predicted proteins | sample TergutEmb28metaG_3_FD_89872 | JGI IMG/M metagenome (GOLD analysis project Ga0123355, IMG submission 89872) | Embiratermes neotenicus P1 segment gut microbial communities from Petit-Saut dam, French Guiana - Emb289 P1 | ecosystem: Host-associated > Arthropoda: Insects > Digestive system > Gut ...
CCCCTCGCGCAGTGACAGCGTGGGCTGCCAGCCAAGCAGCTCCTTCGCCTGGCTGATGTCAGGCCGGCGGCGGACCGGATCGTCGTCCGGGAGCGGACGGTGCTCCACCGTGCTTCTGCTTCCGGTCAGCTCAATCACCTGCTTGGCGAGCTCGAGCATGGTGAACTCGCCGGGGTTGCCGAGGTTGACCGGCCCGGTCACCTCCGACGGTGAGTTCATCAGCGCGATCAGCCCGTCCACCATGTCGTCGACATAGCAGAACGACCTGGTCTGCGATCCGTCTCCGAAAACGGTCAGCGGCTCGCCCCGCAGCGCCTGGACGATGAAGTTCGACACCACCCGGCCGTCGTCGGCCAGCATCTTCGGCCCGTAGGTGTTGAAGATGCGGGCTATCTTGATCGGCAGCCCGTGCTGGCGGTGATAGTCGAAGAACAGTGTCTCCGCGCACCGCTTGCCCTCGTCGTAGCAGGACCGCACGCCGATCGGGTTCACGTTGCCCCAGTACGACTCGGGCTGCGGGTGGACGGCCGGGTCCCCGTACACCTCCGACGTCGAGCTGAGCAGGATCCGCGCGCCCAGCCGCTTGGCCAGGCCGAGCATGTTGATCGAGCCGATCACGCAGGTTTTGGTGGTCTGCACCGGATCCCGCTGGTAGTACACCGGCGACGCCGGGCAGGCGAGATGGTAGATCTCGTCAACCTCTACGTAGAGCGGAAAGGTCACATCGTGACGTATAACCTCGAATCGCGGATCGCTGAGGAATTCCTGAAGATTGTGACGGCTGCTGGAGTAGAAGTTGTCTGCGACAAGTACGTCGTTGTCGAGCGTTAGCAAGCGCTTGCACAGATGTGATCCGATGAAGCCCGAGCCGCCGGTCACGAGAATCCGTTTGCGGTCCATGGCGACGCAATCTATCAAACTTAGCAGGCGGTCGTCCGCACCCATTTCTTGTATAAGCTTACGGCTCATGAGGCTCTCGGTCCTGATGCCGGTGTACAACGAGGTGGCCACCCTGACCTCCGCGGTCAAGGAAGTTCTCGATGTCGAATATCCGTGCGAAATTGAACTCGTCGTGGTGGACGATGGAAGTACGGATGGCACTAGAGATCTTTACCATTCGTTCGAAAGCGACCCTCGCGTAAGCATCCACTTGCACGAAAAAAACAAGGGCAAGGGAGCCGCGATCCGCACCGCCGCTTCGGTCGCGAAGGGCGATTACCTGATAATCTGCGACGCCGACCTGGAATACGCTCCGGCGGAGATTCCGTCGCTCCTCGCCCGCGTGATTGCCAGGGACGCTGAGGTGGTTTACGGCACCCGGACGTTTGGTAGTCACAATTCGTACTCATACGTGTACGTCCTCGGCAACAAAGCGGTAACGACTTTCGCCAACTTGCTGTTCAACTGCTACATCAGCGACCTGGAGACCTGCTTCAAGCTGATGCCCACGGCGCTGTACCGCGAGCTGCGCGTGCACGAGACGGGGTTCGGCATGGAGGCCGAGATCACCGGCAAGCTGCTGCGCCGCGGCATCCGCCCCTACGAGGTTCCGATCAGCTACAAGGCGCGCAGCCGGCAGGCCGGCAAGAAGCTCACCTGGCGCGACGGCGTCGAGGCACTGTGGATCTTGACCAGGGAGCGCTTCCTCTCCCGTCCCACCGGTAACGGGTAGACGTCAGCCCCCCGGGTTAGGCCTGTGCGTTCGACCCTGTGCGTCAGGCCCAGTCGTTAGGCCCTGTGAGTCAGGCCCCCGTGTTGTCAGGCCCCCGTGTTGTCAGGCCCCGTGTTGTCAGGCCCCGTGTTGTCAGGCAAGGCTGGCGGCCCAGCGGGCGTGCAGCTCGGCGTACTCGCCGGTGCCGCCCATCAGCTCGGTCGGCGTGCCGTCTTCGATGATCTCGCCGGACCGCAGCACGAGCACCCGGTCGGCGATCGCCACTGTCGACAGCCGGTGGGCGATGATCAGCGCCGTCCGGCCGGCCAGCACGGTCCGCAGCGCGGACTGGACGACTCGCTCGGTCGGGATGTCGAGCAGTGCGGTCGCCTCGTCGAGCACGAGCACCGACGGCGCCGCGATGAACGCCCGGCAGAACGAGATCAGCTGCCGCTGGCCCGCCGACAGCTTGCCGCCCCGCTTGCCGACCTTGGTCGCGTAGCCCTGCGGCAGCGCCGCGATGAAGGCGTGCGCGCCGATCGCCCGCGCGGCCGCCTCCACTTCGGCGTCCGTTGCCGACGGCTGGCCGAGCCGGATGTTCTCCGCCACGGATCCCTCGAACAGGAACGATTCCTGGGTGATCAGCACGATCTCGCGGCGCAGCTCCGCGTCGGAAAGGGAGCGCAGGTCCACCCCGTCGAGCAGCACCCGGCCCTGCAGGGGATCGTAGAACCGGGCAAGCAGCCGGGCGATCGTGGTCTTGCCCGCCCCGGTCTCGCCGACGAGCGCCACCGTCTGCCCGGCGGGGATGTCCAGGTCGAGCCCGGGCAGCACGATGTCCTTCCGGTAGGCGAACCGCACGCCCTCGAAGGTGACCCGCCGCCCGCCCGCCGGCACGGAGGCCGCCGAGCCGGACGAGCCAGCCGGTCCCGCCGCGTCCGCCGCGGCGGCCAGCACCGACGGGGCCGCGGGCTCTGCCACCGACGGCTCTTCCTCGAGCACTCCGGACAGCTTCTCCAGTGCCGAGGCCGCACCCTGGAAGGAGTTGTAGAACTGCGACACGTCCTGCAACGGGTCGAAGAACCGCTGCAGGTACAGCAGGAACGACGCGAGCACGCCGATCTTCATGTTGCCGTCGAGCACCAGGTAGCCGCCGTAGCAGAGCACGACGCCGGTGATGATGTTGCCGACCATCGCGATGCCCGGCGCGAAGACGGCGTTGAGCTGCGAGGATCTCCTGGACGCGGCCGCGTAGTCCTCGGACAGGCCGTCGAAGATCTCCGCGTTCCGCTGCTCTCGCCGGAACGCCTGCACCGCCCGGAGCCCGCCGAAGGTCTCCACGAAGTGCACGATGACGAGCGCGTTCGCCTCGCGGATGCGCCGGTAGGCGATCACCGACTCGCGGCGGAACCAGTTCGTCAGCCACAGCAACGGGATGAACCCGGACAGCACTACCAGGCCCAGCCGCCAGTCCAGCAGCAGCATGCCGGTGCCCACCAGGATCAGCGTGAGCACCGCGGTGATCAGGGCGTCGAGGCCCTCGTCGAACAGCTGGGAGATCGCCTCCACGTCCGAGGTCTGCCGGGAGATCACCCGTCCCGAGGTGTACCCCTCGTGGAACGAGACGGAGAGCCTGAGCATGTGCTCGAACAGCCGCCGCCGCAGTTCGAGCACCACTTTCTGCCCGATCCGCCCGGTCATCGTGACGAACGCCTGCGAGGTATAGGCCTGTGTCACGACCGTGACCGCGAATGCCAGGGCGATCCACAGCAGCGGCCCGGCGTTTCCGTTCAGCATCGGCGGGATGCCGTTGTCGATCGCGATGCCGATCAGCCAGGGCCCCGCGAGGGCGCAGAGCGAGGCGATCACGATCATCACCGCGGTCAGCGTGACGGCGCGCCGGTGCGGCCGGAGCAGGTCCGACAACAGCACCCGGCTGCGCCGCCGGAGCAGCGCGGCCAGCGGTGCGGTGACGTCGTCGACGTTCTCGGTGGCAATGCCGCGCCACGATCGGGGGTCCGTGCCCGCCCCTGGGTCGGGCGGCCCAGTGGTGGATGGCCCCGTGGTAGATGGCCCCGTGGTAGATGGCCCCGTGGTAGATGGCCCAGTATGGGCCGGGGAATCAGTCCCCGAATCAGCGGTGTCCAGGCTCACCGCGCTACCTCCTCCATGGTCATCAGGTTCGCGTAGACCGGGTCGGTCGCCATCAGCTCGCGGTGGCTGCCGACGGCGGCGATCACCCCGTCGTCCAGCAGCGCGACCCGGTCGGCGAGCGCCACCGTTGACGGCCGGTGCGCGACGACGATCGCGGTGACGCCGGAAAGGATCTCGTGCAGCGCCCGGGTCACTCGCTCCTCGGTCTGCACGTCGAGCGCGGACAGCGGGTCGTCGAGGATCAGCACCTCAGGACGGGACAGGATCGCTCTGGCCAGCGCCACCCGCTGCCGTTGCCCGCCGGACAGCGCCATGCCCTGCTCGCCGATCCGGGTGTCGAGCCCCCACGGCAGGTCGGACACGAACCTCGCCTGCGCCGCGATCAGCGCCGCCGTGATCTGCTCCTCGGTGGCGTCCGGGGCGCCGAACGTCACGTTCTCCCGCACCGACGCGGAGAACAGCGTCGCCTCCTCGAACGCGCACCCGACCCGCTCGCGCAGCTCGGGCAGCGGGATGTCCCGGACGTCACGTTCGTCGAGCAGTACCCGCCCCCCGGTCGCGTCCGCGAGCCGCGGCACCAGGTGCAGCAGCGTTGTCTTCCCGGCACCAGTGGCACCGACCAGAACCAGGGTCTCGCCCTCGGCGACATCCAGGTTCACGTCCCGCAGCACCGGCGACGCCGCGCCAGCATAAGAAAAAGAGACGTGTTCAAACCGGACGGTGCCGTGCTTCGCGAGTCCGGGGGGCTCGTCCCCCCGCCGGGGGATACGGGGGGCGGGAGCCCATGCATGCGCTGGGTGGGTCTCGGGGGGATCGTTCTCCCCGAGGGCAACCGCCTTATCGGTGATCGCCGGCTCCGTGTCGAAGATCTCGAGCACCCGCTGGGCCGCGGTGGCCGCCTCCTCGCCCTGGGCGAGGATGTAGCCGATCGCCTCAATCGGCCAGACCAGCTGGAGCCCGAGGGTGATGTAGGCGACCAGGCCGCCGATGGTCATGGAATGGTGGCTGACCGCGACCGCGCCGAGCACGACCGCGAGCGCGATCACCGCGTTAGGTACCAGGGTGAGGGTCGACCAGAACTTCCCGACCACCTCGGCCATGGCGACCCGGGTCTTCGACAGCTCCGCGGCCTGGGCGAGGTGCGCCTCGGCGGCCTCCGGTGCACGGCCGAGGGCCTTGAGGATCCGCACCCCGGTCGCCGCCTCCTCGACCAGGGTCGTCAGGTCGCCATCCTGGTCCTGTGCCCGGCGCGCGAGGACCTTGTACTTCTTCTCGAACTTGGTGCAGAACCAGAGCACCGGGACGAACATCGCCATGGTGATCAGTCCCAGCCACCAGTTCAGGCTGATCAGGATGCCGCTCACGGCGGTGAACGTCATGATTGAGATGAACAGGAACACGACGCCGAACCCGGCAAACCGCCTGATCGAGCCGAGATCCGTGGTCGCGCGGGACAGCAGCTGGCCGGACTGCCATTCGTCGTGGAAAGCCGGGTCGAGTCGCTGCAGGTGCTGGTACAGGTCGTCCCGGATCACCTTCTCCATGTCCGCGACGGCGTTGCCCTGCACCCAGCGCCGGATCAGGCTGAGCGCCGCGGACCCCGCGCCGAGCGCGATCGCGAGCAGGCCGAGGGGCAGCAGCAAGCCCCGCTCGTGCCGGGTGATCGCGTTGTCGATGATGTCCTTGGCGATCAGCGGAACCGCGATGTCGGCGGCCTCCACGGCAATCGCGGCGGCCACCATGACGATCAGCTGGGTGCGGTACGGGCGGAGATAGGAACGCAGCCGCCACAAGGCGGCGACTGGGCTTGCGGACACTAGGCGGAGCCTAATTGGCGACCGTCTAAGTGTCATCTGAATTTTTTCCGCTACCGTGAAGTAATGGCCTTCGACATAGCGCGGGTGCGCGCCCTGTATCCAGCGCTGGCGGACGGTCACGCGTACCTCGACGGCGCGGCCGGGACACAGGTTCCTGTCCCGGTGATCGACGCCATCTCCGCCGCCTACCGTGCCGGGATCGGCAACCTGGGCGGTGCGTTCGAAGCAAGCGCTCGTTCGGAAGAAATAGTGGCGCAGGCCCGGCGAGCCGTCGCGGACCTTACCGGCGCCACCCCGGACGGCGTGGCTTTCGGTCCGAGCGCCACCGAGCAGTGCTACCGCGTCGCGAACGCGCTGTCACGGATGTGGACCGCCGACGACGAGGTCGTCGTCTCGCGACTCGACCATGACTCCAACATCCGGCCGTGGATCCAGGCGGCCGCGCGGGTCGGGGCCGTCGTCCGCTGGGCCGAGGCCGACCTGGCGACCGGGGAACTGCCCGCCGCGCAGTACGCCGACCTGGTCGGGCCGCGGACCCGGGTGGTCGCGGTGACCGCGGCGAGCAACGCGGTCGGCACCCGCCCGGACGTCGCGGCGATCGCCGCGCACGCGCACTCGGTCGGCGCGCTGTGCTACGTGGACGGGGTGCACGCAACCCCGCACGTGCCGGTGGACGTGACCGCGCTCGGCGCGGACTTCTACGCGACAAGCGCTTACAAGTGGTCGGGGCCGCACGTCGGTGCCGTGGTTGCCGCGCCGGAACTGCTGGAGACGATCTGGCCGGACAAGCTCGCGCCATCGTCCAACGCCGTGCCGTGGCGGTTCGAGCGGGGCACCCTGCCGTTCGCCGACCTGGCCGGGGTGGCCGCGGCCGTAGACCATCTGGCCTCGCTCGCGCCTGGCAATGGTTCCGGCGACGCGGGTCTCGGCGACACGGGTTCCGGGGGCGCGGGTTCCGGCAGCACGGGGAGCGACAGCAGGCGGGAGCGGGTGCTCGCGTCGATGGCGGCCGTCGAGGCCTACGAGGCGGACCTGTTCACCAGGCTGCTGGGCGGGCTCGAGGAACTCGGTGTCACGCTGTACGGGAAGGCCGCGCGACGCGCCCCGACGGCGTTCTTCAACGTTCCCGGTGTGCCGCCGCAGGCGGTCGCCGAGCACCTGGCCGCGCGTGGCGTCAACGTCTGGAACGGCGACAACTACGCCTACGAGCTGTGCACCGCGCTCGGCCTGGAGCCCGACGGGGCGGTGCGGGCCGGGCTCGTGCACTACAACGACGCGTCCGACGTCGAGCGCCTGCTCGCAGGCGTGGCGGAGCTCACGACCGCGGCGTAGTATTCGCGTAGTTACTCGTTCCGGGTCGCGCGTGGGAGGCTGACCGGATGGCGACGACGGCAATGCCGGGGAGCGTGCTCGGCGTGCTGGCCTGGCTATGGCAGGTGGCGGGCCACCTGCTTGCCGTCTTGCTGCTGGCCGATACGCCGCAGCGCGTCGCCATTCTCGCGGTCGCCATTCTTGCCGTTGCGGTGGTTGGTTCGCTCTCGGTCGGCGCGAGCGTGGCCGGAGCAGCCCGGCCGCTGCCCGTCGTGCGCCGTGTCGCCGCGCTGCGTGAGAAGTCCTGGCGGGTCGCCTTCCTGCGGCTGCGCGACCCCGACGCGCGCGGCCGAAGCAGGCCCAGAGCTCCGTCGGCGGCCCAAGCGGCCGCCTGATCAGTCTCGCATGTTCGTTATCCGCTGACCGCGGCCGCTTCCAGCAACCGAATCCGTCTTAGCTGGAAGGTCGTCCTGTCATGTCCGCTGTCTTTGGCGTCCCCGTGGACGCCGCGTATCACCTTGTGTTCGCCCTCGCCAACGTCCTTACGCCAGTGCTCGGCGGCTTTGCCGCTGTCGCCGGCATAATCCTGTTCACCGCGGCGGTCCGGCTGGCCGTCACGCCGCTGACGTTCAGCGCGCTGCGCGGCCAGGCCGCCCAGGCAAGGCTCGCGCCGCACGTGCGGCGGCTCCGCGAGCGGTACGGCAAGCAGCCCGAACGCCTGCAGCGCGAGCTGACCGCGCTGTACCGGCGGGAAGGCACCAGCATCTTCGCCGGCTTCGGGCCGCTGCTCGCGCAGTGGCCGGTCTTCAGCGTCATCTACCTGCTGTTCCGCTCGCCGGTCATCGCGGGCGGTCCCAACAGGTTGCTGAGCCATGACCTGTTCGGGGTGTCCCTGGGCGCGCACTGGCTGTCGGGCGGCGGCCTGGCCAGCGTGCAGGGCGCGGTGTTCATTGGCGTGCTGGCGCTGCTCGGCGCGGCCTGCTGGCTGCTGGCGCGGGCGGCGCGAAGCATGTCGGGCGTCATCGCGCCCGCGCCCGCCCAGCCGCAGAAGAAGAAAGCAGCAGCCGCGGCCGCGGTTCCGAGCACGCCTGGCATGCCCGGCTGGCTCGTCAAGGCGCTGCCCTATCTCACGGTCGGCATCGCCGCGTTCGCCCCGCTGGCCGCCGTGATCTACCTGATCACCTCCACCGCCTGGAGCGCCGGCGAGCGCCTGGTGTTCACGGCGCGCGCGCGGGCGCGAGCCGGAGCGAGATAGGTTGCGGGGCTGAACCGGACGGTAAATCGATGGCGGCGGGAAGGGTGACGCCATAGCCTCGGGGATCGTGCTTACCGACGGCGTCACCCTCCCTCCCATCCGCCGGCTCGGGCCCGCCGACCTCGCGGCGTGCGTCGCGCTCGCCGCCGACCGCAACTGGTCGCCGGAGAAGGCCAAGTGGTCGCTGCTGCTGACCGCCTCCGAACCCTTCGGGATCGACGCGCCGGACGGCCGCGGCCTGGCGGGCGCGGTGGTGCTGACCCGGTGGGGGCCGGAGCTCGCGTCGGTCGGCATGATGCTTGTCGCGGCGCGGTACGGCCGGCGCGGGCTGGGCCGCGCGCTGATGGAGCACCTGCTCGCCGCGGCCGGTGACGCCACGGTCACGCTGTTCGCCACCGACATGGGCAGGCCGCTGTACGAGAAGCTCGGTTTCCAGCCGGTCCGGAGGAACGTGTCCTTCGTCGGCTCATTCCGCGACGGGGGAAGCCGAGATAACAGTAAGAAGCTGGTCAGCCGCCCAGCCACTAAGGCGGACCTGCCGGCGATCCTCAATGTCGACAAAGCGGCATTCGGCGCCGACCGGAGCCAAGTCCTGCGGCTGCTGCCCGCGTTCGCCGAGCAGATCCTGGTCGTCGAGGGGGACGCGGGCATCGCCGGCTACGCCGCCGCCTGGCGCCCGCACGTGACCTCCACGGTGCTGGGCCCGGTCGTCGCCGCCTCGGCCGACGCCGCGAAGCGGCTCATCACGGACCTGGCCGCGGAAACGCCAACCCCGATCCGCCTCGACCTGGACCCGGACCGGACCGAGCTACCCGGCTGGGCGCACGCCCGCGGCCTGGAACCAGTCTCCCGCACGCTCGTGATGGCCCACGGCGACCTGGTACCGCGCGGCACGCCGGAACACCTCTACACGCCCATCTCCGTCGCCCTGGCCTGACGCCGGCCGGCTTGGGTGCCGCTACCCGTGCTAACACGGCAGGAGGCCTGGCAACGCCATGAACCAGGGATTCAGCAAGAAGCGCGGTGTGCGTTCGCGGCGCAGGCGGGCTGATCGGCCCGGCCACCGCTGCTACGCCTGGTAGACCGTCACGGTGGCCTGGGGGTAGCCGGTCGCGCCGTTGGGGGCAACGGGCTCCTGGATCGAGGTCTGGGTGTAGCCGGTCTTGTCGGTCGCGCGCGCCTGGATGGTGTGGCTGCCCGGCCGGGCGTCCGGCCAGTGCCAGTACCACTGCCGCCAGGTGTCGATTCCGGGCACCGGGACCAGCGTGGCCTCGTGCCACGGCCCGCCGTCCACCTGGACCTCGACCGCCTCAATGCCCTTGTGCTGCGCCCACGCCACGCCGGCCACGGTGACGGTGCCGGCTTTGACCTGTGAGCCGGAAGCCGGCACGTCGATCCTGGACTCGGTCTTGATCGGCGCCTGCTGCGACCAGCCGTTCTGCGACCAGTAAGCGACCGCGTTGCCGAACGTTGTCACCTCGATGTCCGTCACCCACTTGCACGCCGACACGTAGCCGTACAGGCCTGGCACCACGAGACGGGCAGGGAAGCCGTGCTCGGTCGGCAGCGGGGTGCCGTTCATCGCGACCGCGACCACCGCCTCGCGCGGCTCTTCGAGGACCATGGATATCGGCGTTCCCGACGTGAACCCGTCCACCGACGTGCACAGCAGCTGGTCCGCGCCGCGCAGCGGTCCGGCTTGGCGGATCAGCGACGCGTACGAGGCGCCGAGCCACTTCGCGTTGCCGATGTACGGGCCGGCGACCGGGTTGGACACGCAGCACAGCGTCACGTACTCCTCAATCAGCGGCAGGCGCAGCAGCTGATCGAAGGTGATCACGACCTCGCGGGCCACCATGCCGTGAATCCGCAGCTGCCAGCTCGACGGGTCCACCTCCGGCACGATGATCGCGGTGTCAACGCGGTAGAACTGGCCGTTCGGCGTGATGAACGAGCTCAGCCCGGGTATCGGCGGGTTGATCCCGCGCGGCAGCGGCTCCGCGGGGTACGCCGGCTTCGGGAACCTGATCGCCGCCTGGGCGGCCGACACGTTCTTCCGCGTCGCGAAGGACCGCCCGGCGTATTCGCCGACGGCCGCGGCCGCGACCGTCAGTCCCGCCGTCCACAGGAACGACCGCCGTGCCGTCGACCCGACGGTCCCGGCGCCCAGCGGGCTTGGCGCGCCCTGGGCCGCCCACTCCGCTGGGATGTCCTGGCCGCCTGCATCGCGACCCGGCGCGCCTGCGACCGCCGGAACTTCGCCTGCGCCGGTTGCGCCCGCTCCCGTTGCGCTCGTCCCAGTTGCGCCCGCGCCGGTTGCGCCCGTCTCGGAGGCGTCCGGTCCCGTGCCGCGTGCCAGGCTCGCGCCCGCTCCGTTCCCGGCCGTCGCGCCGTCGGCCGCATCCGGCGCTCCGCCGATGCCCAGCCAGCCGGTTTCGCCTGGCGTCGTTCCCGCGGGCTCGCGGCCTGCTCGCCCGCCGTCCGCCGTTCCCGCGGGCTCGCGGCCCGCTCGCCCGCCGTCCGTCGTCCCGGTCCCGCCGAAGGTGATCGGGCGCTGCGACTCCGCAAGCAGCGACTCCCGTTGGGCTCGGGCGGCCGCGGCCTCGGTGACCGACGCGTGCCCGGAGGTGATCAGCCGGTTCAGCGCGAACGCCCCGACGACCGCGCCGACGAGGGTCGGCCACACCCACGATACCGACGCGTCCGGCCTGGTCAGCGCCGCCGAAAGGCCGAGCGCGGCGAAGATCACCAGGCCGGCATAGCCCAGCCACATCCGCCTGATGGCGAGCGCGCCGATAACCATGGCGTACAGGAAGACGACGACAAGGACGCCACCGACCAGCACGTTCTTGTCGTCCTGGCCGAAGGCTGCGATCGCCCAGTTCTTGACGGTGAGCGGCGTCGAGCCGATCGCCGCTTCGCCGACGGCGACCACCGGCGAGGCCGCCGGGATCGAAAGCCCGGCGATCAGCTGCGCGACGCCCATCGCGACCGCGGCGGCGAGCAAGCCGCACACGGCGCCCCACCCACGGGAAAGCCCGGTCCTAGCTGTCATGCAGGTATGGTCCGTCGCGGCCGACTCGCGTTACGCGAGCTGGGGATTGTGCAGGCTCCGGTCACACAGTCACGCTACCTGCGGCTCAGAGTACGGAACGGTCACGGATGATTGCATTTTCCTTACTTTACGTTAAAGGTTGACGAGTCATCCTTCCTCGTCGAACACCCACCGGGTAGGCGAGCCGATGAAGTCGCTGTGCAGCATCGAGAAGACCCGGTGCGGGCGGACGCCGATCGTCGCGTTCTTCGCCGGGTCGAGGAAGTCCACCCCGAAGTCCGTCCGGTACTTCGCGTTCATCAAGTCGATCACCCGCTGGAGGGTCGCGGGGTCGGTCACGAACCGAGCCACCCCCTCCATGATCACCGGGTCTGACGCGTCCTCCGTTGTCACGCAGCACCGCCGGTCGTTGCGCAGGTTCTTCACCTTCCGTGACTCCGCGGCTGACGTGAACCAGAGCGTGCTATCGTCCCACATGCCCCAGACCGGCATGGTGTGGGGGCGGCCGTCCGGCCAGGTGCTGACCACCCAGTAGTTCCGCGCGGCGGTCAGCCGTTCGGCGGCCCAGGACCAGTGCAGCAGCCCGGTTCCGTGCTCAGGACCCGCGATGCCGTACCCCGGCATATAGGGCCTGCTTACCCGAGGGATCCCCATGCCGAAGTGTCTACCATGCGACAACAGTCGCGGGGGCGACTAACGTAGCCCTTCGTGAAGGCATCACCCGAGGCGCAGCTGCGGCTGCTCGAACTAGCCGACCTGGACACCGAGCTGAGCCGGCTCGAGCACCGGCGGCGGTCTCTGCCCGAGCTCGCGGAGCTCAGCCAGCTCGACGAGCGGGCGGCCAAGGTCAGAGACGCGATCACGATCGCGGACACGAACCTCGCCGACCTGGACCGCGAGCTCGCGCGCGCCGAGAAGGACGTCGAGCAGGTCCGGACCCGCATCAACAGGGACAACGAGCGACTGCAGGCGGGCCAGGTATCGAACGCCCGCGAGCTCGAGTCGCTACAGTCCGAGGTCGTCTCGCTCAAGCGGCGCCAGTCCGACCTGGAAGAGGCCGAGCTCGAGCTGATGGAGCGCCGAGAGTCGGCGCAGGCGCTGCGGGACGGCGCCGGCGCGGAGGCGGCCAAGGTGAACGCCGACACCGCCGAGGTGACCGCCCGTCGCGACGCGGCGGTCGGGGAGATCGGCGAGCAGGGGGCTAAGGCGTCCGCCGCGCGCACGGCGGCCGCCGGGGACGTGCCCGCCGACCTGCTGGCGCTGTATGACAAGATCCGCTCCACCTCGGGCGGCCTGGGGGCCGCGCCGTTGCGCCGCGGCCAGTGTGGCGGCTGCCGGGTGATGCTGTCGACCGTGGACCTCAACGCCGTCCGCGCCGCGGCACCCGACGAGGTCCTCCGATGTGAGGAATGTCGCCGCATCCTGGTCAGGACGGCCGAGTCCGGTCTCTGATTGATAAAAATCGTCATTCGGAACGGTCCCGGCTGCCGCTCAACCGCCTCGCCCGTGCGCTTACCGGGGCAGACGTCCAATAGACTTCCCCGTCGTGGAGAACAGCGGTCGTGGTCAGATCAGTGCGCCTGGCAACCTGGAGGCGGGTGCCATCATCGCGGCCGACGCGCCCAAGGTGCCTGATCAGGATCTCGGGGAGCTCGCCGCTGAGTACGGGCTGAAGCTGTCCGGGGCGCGGCCGCCGCTTGCCCAGTACATCGTGACGCTCTGGCAGCGCCGTCACTTCATCGTCGGCTACGCCACGGCGCGCAACGTGTCCATGTACACCGATGCCAAGCTCGGGCAGCTATGGCAGGTGCTCACGCCGCTGCTGAACGCCGGCGTCTACTACCTGATCTTCGGCAAGTTGTTCCAGGCGTCGCGTGGCGTGGACCACTACCCGGCGTTCCTCATGGTCGGCGTGTTTGTCTTCGCGTTCACCGAGCGGTCGATCGTCACCGGCTCCAACGTGATGCGCGCCAACCTCCAGCTCATCCGGGCCCTGTATTTCCCCAGAGCGTCGCTGCCGCTCGCCTACGTGATCGTCGAGCTGCAGCAGATGCTGGTCGGCGTGGTCGTGCTCGTCGCCGTGATGCTGTTCAGCCACCAGTACCCGAGCTGGCACTGGCTGCTGATCATCCCCATCGTGGTGCTGCAGACGCTGTTCAATACCGGCGCCGCGCTGATCGTCGCCAGGCTCGGCGGCTCGCTCGCCGACGTATCGGAGCTGATCCCGTTCTTCCTGCGGATCACCCGGTACTTCTGCGGCGTCATGTACCTGATCATCACGCTCCCCGCCCATCTCCAGACGTGGGAGCAGCAGGTGCTGTCGCTCAATCCGCCGGCGGTCTTCATCGCCTTGTTCCGGATGGCGTTCATGTCGTCGGTCCGGACCAACTCGGCGGGCAACAAGCCGTTCAACTTCACGGCCTGCGGCATGTTCCTGCCCCAAGTCGATAAGGTCCCGACCGGCGGCAGCCCCGGCGCGCACCTGACCGCGACGCAAGTGGCACAGCTCGCGCATCAGGGCATCACTACCCTCGACGGTGCCGCCATCAAGGTCGGCATGGCGAACAACGCGCTGCAGGCCTACTGCCACGCGATCGTCACCAACAACGACCTGTGGATCGCCGGTGTCGGGTGGGGCGTCGTCATCTTCGCCCTCGGCATCGTCTTCTTCTGGCAGGCGGAGAGCCTGTACGGCCGCGGCTGACCCGCACCCCTCGCTCCCGCTCCGTGCCCGTTCGATCAGCCTCGCACGAGCACCTGACGCAACCGAGGGCCTCCGGGTCCGCTTCGGCAACCTCCAAGCCTCAGGCCACCGCAAACCCGTGAGTTAACAGCAAGAAGCGACACTCAGGGACGGGACTAGCTCACCGCGAGGTAGGGGGACGAGTCGCGGGCGAGGCGGTAGTCGCCGGAGAGCAGGCAGGCGAGCGTGGCCAGGGCCCAGACGGTGGCCCGGTCGCCGTGTGGCGGGGCGAGCAGATTCTCGACCGTGCGCCGGTTCACCACCTCGAACAGGCCGCCCGCGGCGCCCTGGTCGAGGATGTAGCTGCGCAGGAACAAGGAGATCACGTCGCCGTACTGGCGGCGCCAGTCGAACGGCGCATTATTCGCCGTCGGCTTGCCGGCTAGCGGAATGTCGGTCAGGGCGGGGCTGAGCTCCGCCAGGACGGCCGCCGATAGCCGGCCGCTGACCCGGTCGGCCAGCGGGACGGCGCGGGCGGCGAGCACCACCTGGTCGTCGAACAGCGGCTGCACCAGGCGTTCCCTGATCAGGTAGGCCTGCCGGGCCGCGGCCGACCAGCGGCCGGCCCGGTTGACCAAGTAGAAGTCGTCCAGGGCGGGCAGCGGGCCGCGGGCGAGGGCGGCGCTCCATGGTGCCAGGCTGGCGACGTAGCTGGCGGCGGGGCCGCGGCGGAGCAGGCCGAGGTGCCTGGCGGTGAGCCGGCGGAACATCTCGGCGCCCCGGACGGCGCGCCGGGCCGGGTCGAGCGCGGCTCGCAGCCCGCCTGTGCTGCGGGGCTTGCCCGCGGCGGTCTCCGCGTAGCCGCCGCGCAGCAGCTCGCCGCCGTGGCCTCCGGCGGTGATCACCGGGGACGGTGCCGGGTCGGGGCGGCCAACGTTCTCGAAGGCAGACAGCATCCCGTCGGCGACGAGGACGGTGGCGCGGATCCTGGCCAGCACGTCGATTTCCTGGCCTGGAGCGGCGGGGGTCCTGACGATGTGCTCGATGCCGAGCCGCCGGGCTATTTCGGCCGCGACGACGACGTCCGGATGATCGGGGAATCCGTGCGTCTGGGCGACCACTGGGACCCCGGCGGTTACCAGGGCCGCGGCGATCAGCCGACTGTCCTTGCCGCCCGTCAAGCTGAGCTCGACGGGGCCGCCGAGGTCACGAAGCGGTCCGACCGCCGCGACAAGCGCGTCGGCCACGGCACGCGCGCCCCCCCGGCCAGGACCGGCGGGGCTCGCACCGGTGAGGCCCGAATCGCTGGAGCTTGATTCGACGGGGGCTGAATCCACCGGGCCTGAATCGCCTGCGCCTGACGCCGTGTGGCCGGACGTTGGGCCGACCGCGGCGCGGTTCACCCGCCCGCCCGTGGTGCCGTCGCCGCCCGTGGTGCTGTCGACGCCCGTGACGCGATCACCGGCCGTGACACGGGTACCGTCCGCGACACCGTCCTGGCCGGCGCCGGCCCGGTTGGCAGGCGGGCTTTGTCCGCCGCCCGCCTGGCCCGCGGACACGCCCGCTGGTTCGGGTTCCGCGAGGCCCAGGCCCGCTAGCCCGGTCTGGACGACGCCGGCGTCCGCCGCGTCCGCGACGTCTGCTGCAGAGTCCGCGGCGGAGGTCTCGACCGGGCGCGGGGCGCTGAGCCGGACGCTTGGCCTGCTCGTGCCCGCTGTCCTGGGCACAGCGAACCGGGGAACCTGCGTGCCGACGGGCGTCGGGATGCGAGTGAGCTCGCCGTTCAGCAGGTGCAGGGTGGTGGCCGGGGAGAGGGCGGAAACACCACCGAACGGCGTGGCGGCTCCCAGCGGGAAGCCCGGGTTGAGCAAAGCGCAGACGTGCAGCGGGTCGTGGTCGTCGAGGCGGCCCGCCGTCCAGGCGGCCCAGGTAGCGCGGTCGGCGACGATCACCGCGCCTGGAATCTCGGCGGCATAGACCGGGTCCACGCGGGTGATGGAGGTCCGGGCGCAGACCGGAGTCCGGCCGCTCCCCGGTGTCGGGTCACCGATCCAGATCGTGCCCGCGTGCGAGGCGACAGCGGCGTTGGCCCGGTCACCCGCGCCATGCTGTCCGGCGTTGTCCCGGCCCGCGTTGCTCCAGCCGGCCTCGCCCCAGCGGATCACCGCGGCGCGGCCGTCGGGGGAGCGCCAGACCACCTTCGCCGGGCCGGGGATCGGCATGATCGCGGGGTCCGCGATCCGCGCTCGGTCGGTCAGCATGGCGCACCGCTCCGGCGTCGCCGTGCTGACCGCGAGCGTGAAGTAGATCATGGCTCAGCCTGCGCCCCGCGAGCCGGAGCCCTCGAGCTGCGGGGATGGTGCCGCCGCCGGACCGTCGGTGATCAGCTGGTGCCAGGTGCGGCACACCGATCCGAGTTCGAACGCGAGTGCGTGCTCGTGGGCCGTCTGGCCGGCCGCGCGCCATGTCTCCTCCGTCGACAGTGCGGTGATCGATGCGGCGAGCTCGGCTGGGGTCTCACCGATCCAGCGCCGGTCGTAGATCGTCTCCGCGCCCGCCCAGTGCCGGATCACCGGCACCGCGCGGGACGCCATGCCCTCGGCCGGCGCGACGTGGAACGACTCGTCGTCGCTAACCGACAGCACGTACCCGACCCGGCGCAGCCACGCGGCGATGTCCGGGCCCGCGTCGTCGAAAACCACGGCGCCGCGCAACAGCGGCGAGCGCTGCACCCGGCGCAGCACCGTCGAGTAGTGCTCACGCTCAGCGGGCAGCTGCCAGACCCACCAGTGCTCCCACGGCATGCCGCCCTTCACGTACATCAGGTACCGGTCGTCGTCGCGTCGCAGCTCCTCGAGCACGTCGAGGGCCAGGTCTAGCCGCTTGCGTGAGGGCACGATGCCGATCAAGCCCAGATGGAACCTGGCACCGTCGAGTTTCGGCCGGTCAAGCTGCGAAATGTCCAGCGGGTTGGGCACGGTGAAGACCTTGGACGCCGGCCAGCCGGTGTGCTCGCGGGTGAGCCGCGTGTAGTGGTCCGACACGCAGACCACCGCCTCGACGTTGCCGATCTTCACCTGGCCCGGGTAGTGCGAGTACAGCTCGAACCGGTGCAGGTGCACGAGCAGCCGGGCGGTGCGCTTCTTGTGCCGGGAGTACCAGACGGCGTTCGGACCGCACCATTCGCAGATGATGACGTCGGCCCATTCGGCCAGCTCGCGCGAGACGGCCTCGTCGTGCTCGCCGAGTGCCGCCCACTGGTCGACCCGCACCTCCAGGTCCGGCTGGAGGCGGAAGTACTGGATGAGCGGGGTGAAGAACTTCAGGTCGTGCCCGGCGATGACAACCCGGAGCGGCGCGCCTGAGCCCGGCGACGCCGGCGACTCCGATACCGACGACAACCGCGTCGGGACCACCGCACGGGCCAGGTACCCGCGGAGCCGCTCCGCCGCGCGGTCCAGCGTGAACCCCGCCGCGGCGGCCGCGGTCCGCGACGCGGCGAGCGCGAACACCGCTGGGTCCTCGGCGGCGGACGCCGCCACGTCGGCCACGTCGTCGATGGACGCCGCGAACAGCGGGTAGTCCGCGCCGAGCAGTGCCTCGTGCATCGGCGTCCGGTTGAGGATCACCGGCAGCCCGAGCTGGCCGAACTCCAGGACCTTGGTGGACAGCTCGAGGGAAGCGTCCAGATCCGGGTGCCGCCACGAAAGCCCGATGTCGCCGGCGGCCGCCAGCTCCATCGCCTCGGCCCGCGGCTTCCCGCCGTGCCAGATCACGCCGGGCACCGCCGGGGAGCCGACCTCGCCCAGGGCGGCCCGCATCCGGCGCTTGTAGGAGGGGTCCTTCGGGTCGTCATGCACCTTGTCGCCGACCATGTCAACCTCGGCGCTAACGCCGCGCTTAGCGAGCAGGGCCGGCAGCTCGGTCATTTCCAGGGTGTTCCACCGGGGGGCGAACTTCCCGGTGTAGACGAGCCGCAACGGGTTGCCGACCAGCGCCGGAGCCATCGCTCGAGACGGATCCCGGTGGATATCCAGCGCGGGCAGCACCGGCGGGAACAGCACCGACTTCCCGCAGGCAGCCGCGACCGACCCCTCCAGGAAGCAGCGGAGCTCCTCGGTCTGGCAGAGCAGGTAGCGGGAGGCGTTCGCGATGACCGTGAGGTCCTCGGCGGCCTTCGACGTCACCGCGGGGACCGCCTGGGGCACGTCGGTCAGGTATGACCACAGCCGGCCGTCGAACCTCCCGTCCCGCGCGGCGGCGGAGACCAGCGCGCGGCCCCGCAGCACGATGAGGTCGTGGCGGCCAGCTGTGCCGTCACTTCCTGCCTCGCCCCGTTCCGAGTCCACCGCGCCGAGCACGGCGACCGCCTGCGGAACGGTGAGCGACGCTTCGGTCAGGTCGGGCAGCAGCCCTTCGGCGTGCGGGGAGTGGATCGTCACTCCGTCGAGGCGGCGGAGCGGAGCGATCAGCCGGTCGGTGCGGACCGGTGCCTTGAGCACCAGCGTGACCGCGCACCCGGCGGCGACCAGGGCCTGCGTGACGCCCTGCAGCCAGATGGCCGAGCCGTCGATCAGGTTAAGGTCGACGTCACCGTAGACCAGCGCGCTGGGTCTTGATGCGCCCAATGGGTGTCGCTCCTTCAGTTACGCGGATTTAGTCAAGAGGTCGTGGTCGGCAGTGATCGTCAGCAGCCGCAGCCCGTGGCTGCCCCAGTCGTCGGCCGACGGCCCGCCAGGGGCGAGCATCGCAGCGCTGGCGAGCGCGGGCGCCTCCAGCCAGCGGGTGAACTCGTACTCGCCCGACCCGAAGCCGACCGCGTCCGCCTGGCCGCACTCCCGAGCGCAGGCCAGGTCGAGCAGGTGCTCGGGCGGCTGCCCGCCGTCCGCGGTCCACGGCGCCACCCACGGCGCGCTGGCAAGCCGGGCGAGCGGGCGCACCCACTCGGTGCCATCAGCGCTGGTCTGACTCGAGGACGTGACCAGCACGCGGATGTCGTGGTCGGTGAGCGCGCCGAGCGCGTCCCGCACGGCGGGCAAGTTGTCGGCGTCGCGCGGCACGGCCGGTACCGCCGCGATCACCTCAGCAGGCCGCAGCCGCTGCGCGAGCAGCGCCTCGTCGAGCCTGGCGGCCTGATTGGCGTCGGTCACGACGGTGAGCACCGCGACCTGCCGCCCGGCGACGAGCCCGCCAGGCAGGCCGCCGGCGCGGGCGAGCGTGGCGAGCCGCACGGGCGTCGCGTGCTCGGTGAAGATGTCCCGCAGCCCGGCGCGGATCTCGCCGAGTGACGCCGGGTTATGATCACGGGCCGAGTCAGCCTCGCGCCGGACCGCTTCTACATCGGTCCCCGAGCCGAGCGGCCCGATCACCCGCGCACCACTCGCGAGCTGCTCCCGCCCCTGGGCGGCGGACGCGGTGAGGAACACCCCGTGGTTCCGGTACAGCGCTGGCAGCGACCGCCAGGACCGGGCGGCGGTCGCCGGGATCAGCCGGACTGGCGCGTTGCCGCCGCTGGTCAGCGCATCGAGGAGCGCGCGCACCGCTGGCGCCTCACGCGGGTCGCGAACTCCCGCGTAGACGGGCGTCGTGGACCGGGCGACGGACACGCCGAGGGGATTGAACCGGGCGAGCTGCACGCCGAGATCGGTGTCGACCACCGCGTCGCAGCTTGCCGCGAGCCAGCCGATGCCCGGCATGAGCGTCGCGGGCACGTTGCGGATCAGCACAACGGGCTTGCCGAGGGAACGGGCGA
>Ga0123355_10004797_pt1 | contig 19678 bp, 19 predicted proteins | sample TergutEmb28metaG_3_FD_89872 | JGI IMG/M metagenome (GOLD analysis project Ga0123355, IMG submission 89872) | Embiratermes neotenicus P1 segment gut microbial communities from Petit-Saut dam, French Guiana - Emb289 P1 | ecosystem: Host-associated > Arthropoda: Insects > Digestive system > Gut ...
CAGTAAAAACTATGCTGGCTGTTAGTATAAAATGCAATATTTGCCGAATAATCCATTCTAATTGGCTAGCGTTGCTTTTGACAAAAATCAATGTAGGCAGGGTACTTAAAATACCGATAAGCGGAAGTTGATATAGATTACGGGCATATATTATGCTAGTTGCATCTGAAAACCAAGCAAAAATTGAAATAAATACAGTCTGAAAAACAGTGGCAATACAGGCGACAATAAGCATAAATTTAAACGCTTCACGCAATTTCATAGTCCAAACCTCGCTTTCAAATCAGGTACATATTTGCGGGAAATTATAACTTTTTCTCCATTGACAAGCGTAGCACTAAAATTTCCTGCGCCGGCAGCGGCAACGCTTTTGATCTTTTTTATGTTGACTATAATCTGTTTACTGATTCGTAAAAAGTCGCCATTACTGAGTACTTCTTCTAGTTCGTACAATTTTAAGCGACTTCTGTATACTGTTTTGATTGCATATACATAAGTTTTAAGGTCTACGCTTTCGGCGTAAAAAACATTTGCGATGGGCAGCATTAAAGCTTGTTCATCTAAGTAAACAGTGATAGAATCTGGGCTTTTTAGCAGATTTATGGCACGGCTTATGTTTTCGGTAATTTGTTTTACGCTTATTGTTACACTATCTTCTTCATTTGGGGGCGGGTCTTGGATGATTATTTTCATGATTGTCTGGTTCCACCATCAACATCAATAGCGAGTTTTATAACCTTAGCATCCCCTCGTTCTTTTAAAGTTGCCATTAATCCCCCTGTCTTATCTGGCGGTGTCATACACATAATTGTAGCACCAGAGCCGCTAAGATACGTAGCATAGGCCTTATGCTTGCGGGCAGTTTCCCGTACTTCTTCCAGCTCAGGAATAAGCCTAGAACGATATTTTTCGTGAAATCTATCCTGCTCCATCATGCGTCCGGCTCTTTTTAAATCGCCATTCATAAGCCTTGCAATCATTACATTTGATATGGATGAGGCAATGACTGCTTCTTTAAAATCCAGTTCCTTGGGTAAAATTTTTCGCATGGCTGTTGTAGACATCGTATAGTTTGGTACATAAGCGACAAGGTCTACATCTGGCATATCCACCTTAACGTATTCTAGATTACCCTCTTGATATGTGCTAATGACCAAGCCGCCAAGTATTGCAGGAGCAACGTTGTCTGCATGGCCTTCCATACTACATGCAAGTTGCAATTTCACCTGTCTCGACAAATTCATACCGCCAATTGCGCAGGCAAGCTCTATACCTGCAACTAGCGCAGAAGAACTGCTGCCGAGGCCGCCAGCCAGTGGGATTTCCGATGTCATGCGCAATTTATGGGGCTGTAGCTCTGGCGCAACCTTTAATGTGGTGGCAATAATCACATTGCTTTCATCGTGAGGGATGTGTGCACTTAAGTTATGCTCTATCTCCCATTTATCAGAAGGCGCTAATATTTCCAATTCTAAGTACAGGTTTACGGCTAAGCCTACGGAATCAAAACCACAGCCTAGATTGGCACTTGTTGCAGGTACTCTAATTTTTGTCATAGTAAAAAACCACCTATCGCTTTTCTTATATTTTGGATATCAATAACTTCGTCATGTAAAATCGGTTTACTGTTTAGTGAGCTGATGCTTTCAGGTGGATTACTTAATATTTCACCCAGTGCGCTTTCTACTGCTTTTGGGAATTTATAAGGAGAGGCCGTAGACATGATCATGGTAGGCGTGCTATCCTCTGTACGTTTTTTATATTTTTCATAGGCTACTTGCCCCACTGCCGTGTGAGGATCTAAAATATATGAACTTGATTCGTAAACTTTTTTAATGCCTTGTAGAGTTTCTTCATCACTCACCATTTCTGTATCTAATATAGACATTGGATTGTTGATTGAAAATACTCCTGCATTTTTAAGCGAGGTATAAGCAGATTTTACAGCATCACAGCCCACTAAATCATGTATAAATCGTTCCAAATTACTGGAAATTAATATGTCCATTGATGGCGAAAGAGTCAAGTTAAAATCCCGGTTTTTATCATATGTGCCAGTCCTTATAAAGTCGTACAGTACATTATTGGAGTTAGTAGCGCATATTAATTTGTTGATAGGCAAGCCCATTTTTTGTGCGTAATATCCCGCCAGAATATTTCCAAAATTACCAGTAGGAACTGTGTAATTTATGGCATCTCCCTCTTTAACTTTACCCATCTGTACCCATTCTGAATAACTATAAAAGTAGTAAACAATCTGCGGTAACAGCCTTGCCAGATTGATGGAATTAGCAGATGTAAATAAATAATCAGGAAAATTGACTTGAAATTGCTGATCCTCAAAGACTTCTTTAACAGCTGTTTGCGCATCGTCAAAATTGCCTTTAATCGCAAAAACTTTTATATTATCCCCAATTTGGGTAGTCATTTGAAGCTTTTGAATATCACTTACCCCACCCTCCGGGTAAAATACAATTGCACGGGTATTAGGTATATTAGCCATACCAGATATAACTGCCGAACCGGTGTCACCAGAAGTTGCAGTCAAAATAACGGCAATTTTATCAATATTATTTTTGCGTAGGGATGCCGTCAATAAATATGGATAAAGCTGCAGTGCCATGTCTTTAAATGCGGCGGTTCGACCGTGGAATAATTCTACATACTCGTTGCAGATCTTAATAGGAAGGTTTTCACCGTAGGCGAGAGCGATATATTCCTTTAGCTCGGATTCGGTAAAATCAGTTAAATAGAGTTTTAGCACATTAAAGGCCGTTTCTTCATAAGATTGCCCGATATAGTTGTGCAGATGAGGAAAATCGCAAGGTACATACAAGCCGCCATCCGGGGCCAGCCCTTTAACAATGGTTTGGGATGCCGTTAATGTATTACTTGTAGTATCACGTGTGCTGATATAGTTCATTGTCAACGCCTACTTTCATTTTTTGCAAACTATTATATCACACTTTGTTGATACTTTGGTGAAAAGCTTTGTAAAGCCATACGTCAGTCTAATTCCATAGTAATCCGGAGGATAGGCACCAATAAATCTTCCAGAAGCTCCGCAACTCGCTTACGGCTCAAACAGCTCCGCTTCCTCCAGATTTATTGGTGCCTATCCTCCTAGAGGATGTCGGCTTTCGTTTGTCTAAATCTTTTTAGACAAACGAAAACGATCATCAAAGTAGCAGATATAAACTGGAAAAAGCGGAGCTGTTTGAGCCGTAGGCGAGTTGCGGAGCTTTTGGAAGTGTATATCTGCTACTTTCGGGTACTGCGTATAGCGTATTAGATTGACGTGTTTAGTACCACAAAAAATGCACCTTGCAGTGCACTTCATAAATCACAAGATGCATTTTTATAGCTTATGTCAAAGGCTTCGCAAAAAAGCAAATATCTATAATCTTAAAGCCATTTTTATCTGACGTTTCGCGAGGAGGCTGGTATCGCTCAAACCACCAGTCGTCAATGGGCTCAAAACCTTCCGCTAAAAGTTTTTCATAGGCTATAGGTTCTACGCCAAAAACTTCGTCTTCGTGTCCATAAAGCCAGCAGGTGACTATATCCATTTTAGGGAAATCTTCGTATTCGTATCCCTCTGGTACAGGTGTTTTTGCAGGTGTAAAGTATCCAAGCCAATATTCAAAACCATCCCTGTGATTCATTAAGCCGATGAGTGCGTTGCCGTCTTCGTATAATTCTTTGAGGTTTATTCCAATTTTTTGTGTATGTATATTGTTATCAAACTCGTCTAAGCTGCTTCCCCAGGCATCCCAAGCTTCTCCGCCGCTTGAAAATTTTTGGCCTATAAACCGCATGGCTTCGACACTTTGCCTATATGTGTTGACAGCAATAGGTGGTGTTTTTCTTTTATCCTCTAACTTTTCCGATATTTCCAGCAGACGTTTTGATGAGTTATCGCCATAGTCTGATGTTGTAAGTTGAATTTCTATTTCACTTGCCTTATCGTACAGCAATTTTACCTCTGTATCGTTATGAAAGTTGGATTGCTTAATCTGATATATGAAATCTAAAAGAATCTCTTTTAACTCGTGAAGCAATGCCGCTTCATCATCTATATCCTCTGCCCTTTTTTCTAAGACATCAAGTACTATATCTGAATCGGAAGCTGCAAAAATGCGTTTAATCTCTTTGACAGGGATGCTCAACTTACGTAAAATAAGTATTTGCTTTAAGCGGGTAATGGCAGATTCATCATACATTCTGTGACCGTTACCCTCGCTGCGGATGCTAGTAAGTAACCCTATGTCTTCGTAATAACGAAGCGTACGCGCTGTGATGGCGTACTTTGTTGATACATCTTTGATTTTGATAAGCTCGTTCATGATATTTTCCTCCAAAATTTTTTTGCCGGAATGGCATATCATGATTATAAATCTTTCCCTAAGGGAAGAATCAAGGGGTTTGTGCTATTTCTTTTCACCAATAATGCTTTTTTTACTATATCAAGATGATTCACTATGACTTCCTCCATTATGATTTATTTATACCGTTGATGATTTGGTGAAAAGCGCTCAATGCCAGGCATATCAAGGTCTTAAGTCATTTTATACTCTTGTTGGTAATCTATGGTCTGATGTTGACAGTGGTATTTTTGTTTCATATTAGCTCTAGCATATTCATTTCGTGATATGAGACATCTGTTATAGCACTTTGACTTATGCTGGTCTGTACCCGCAGTGCATAACCCAAGCTGAAATATCATGGTGAGAAATAGTATCCAATGCTAATCCAATAGCAGCAAACAGGTCATCAAAAGCACGAGCTTTCACTTTACGCAAATAAGCCTTTATTTTTGACCATGCCTGTTCAATGGGGTTGAAGTCGTGGCTGTATAGTGGAAGAAAAACAACTTTTATGCCTTTTTCATAGAGAGGTTTTAAGGCATCTTTAACTTTATGGGACGATAAATTATCCAACCTCAAGCCCTTTTCTCGGTTCTTCCGGCAATACTCGTAAGTCGGCAAATCCGACGATATTACAGCCTTCTTGATTTAATTGTTCAATAATTTCTTGATTGAGATTCATTTAAGAATTTCCTTCCTCTGCCCCCAATAATATAAAAAAACCGCCACCATACGCTGTTTGCGTGGCGCGGTTTGTATAACTTCTATTCGGTTCGAAGTATTTTCAATGTTGCAGTTTTATTTGAAAAGTCCATTAGGTACAGCTTTTCATGATGATTGATATTAATTATCCCGTTAGTAAGTCGAATTGCTAGAATGCAGCAATTTTTATCATTTTCATTATTAGCCATATCATACCATTTAGCAAAAGCGGTGCGTAGCTTAGTTCTTATTTCGGCATTTTTAGGATCTAATACCCAACCCAAATTTTCGCCTACGCCGCTGGAGTTAAACCATTCAAAGGCAACAGCTATTGCAACTTCTTTGTTTTGGGCGATTTCTTGCATTTTCTTTGATTCTCCCCATGTGACAACATAAAAAACGCCATCTTCGTAGTAGGCATCTACATCTCGCACAAAGGGGCGAGGATTTCCATCTGTAGATGGCTCAAATGCGATCGTTGCAAGGGCGATGATATTATCCTTGTCGTTTCCAAACTTCTCATTCAGTATCGCCATTCCTTCTTCGTACTTGTTCATTTGTAATTCCTCCATATTATTCTTTATTTTCACGTTCTTTGAACGGAATCCACATCTCCATATAGGCATGTTTTATGCTGGGTGAATTGTAATATACTTCTGGGAAAAAACCATCGGCTGTTAAGCCATGTTTTTTTAGCCAAAAACGTGTAAACTTCATCATTTTACCCATGGATTCTAAAAGTTGCGCAAAGTCTTCTGCTTCGTATTCGCAGACAATATACTCCCTTGCAGGCAGTTGCCAACTTACAAAACGAGTATCCGCTGTTTCAACTTCCGCGCCAACAAAATATGTAGAATAACCATCCGGCGCGATGCCTTTATAAGAAACGCCAACCCGCCGTCCACCAGGGATGTATGGAATATTATTATGTATTTTAAAAAAATTTCCCCAGATGGTGGCAGGCTCGGAAACTCCTGGCCTTTCTCCTAGCATTTTACCCGGGCTAAAACGCCAGAAATCCTCAACACCAAGAAAATTGACAGGCTTATTAAGGGTTTTGCGTCTATACTCTAACACAATCCCCTCGCTAACCAAGGGCACCTCTTCATCCACCATAACATAATTAAGCAGCAAGTTTGGCTTGTCAAAATTATTCAGGCCGATAGGCTTGTCCCTGTACTCGGAGGGTGACATTCCGTAGGTTCCCTTAAATGCTCTTGAAAAAGTTTCTCGGCTGCCAAAGCCATATTCATATGCAATGTCTACAATGTTTTTACGCTTGTTTATAAGGCTTGTACAAGAACGAGCTAAACGGCGTAATTTAATATACTCACGCACAGGCTTTTTTACAAGACGAGTAAACAATCTTTGGTAATAAAACATTGATAAAGCAGCGATGTTTGCTAGGTGCTCGATTTGGATATCGTCTCTAATATTTTCCTCAATATAGTCCAAGGTTTTTTGTATAGATTCCCATGCGTGCAAGGTTCCTCACCCCTTATAAAGGTAGTATATCATAGAGAATATATATTTGTGTGACTGTGTCTGCTCTTTTATGCTACTACATCTTGTAGTAGATGATTCTAACATAGGCGTTCAAAGCTAGATATATTGAGGGTTTTAGCGATTTATAGCTGTAAGATATTCGGCTAATTTGAACCACTCAATCTTACAATGCGTTTCAAGAGTTTTTTGAAAAGACTTGCTGAAATATAGCTTAATGAATGGAAAGGGCCTTACCTATACCAGAATAACCTATTCGCAACTCATGTTTTACTCTAACACCCTCATTGGTGTCGTTTAACTCTAATTCTAAAATTGCAGGGAGTGGCAACTTTGCTTTCATCATCTGCCATTCAATTTTATTTGGATAGCTTGCTGTAATTACGATTCCATAGAAGATTAAACGGCGGTTTTTGCCCAAATACTCGTCTACAAAAACAATATCACCAACGTGATTTTCACTGCTGTGTTTAACAATGTGAAACTGTAAATGCTCCCCTGGCCACCATTCGCTGTACCGTTCATCACAAGGATTAATCATAAAATCATAAAATTGTTCCGCCTTTGCATTTTGAACTGTTAGTTCAACTGTGTGACGTATCATAATGCTCACCTCGATATTCTTCATTGGGCATATATTTATATGTTAGCATATCTATTTTATATCCAACGTATATCATGAGCTACACTATGTCAAGGGTTTTATAAATTTATTAAATCGCAAGCTTACATAACTATACTACTACGCCTTGTAGTAGGTGATTCCGACAAAAGCTTTAAAAGCCAAGTATATAAAGGGTTTAAAGGCGTTTAAATGTGTGATTATCTAAACCCCAACATCCAAACGCCCTAAACACGTGGTAACACTATGCAGTTTTCCAACGCTTTAATTTTGAAAATTCTTCCTTAACGCGTGCCCGTAACTCGTCATCAGTTTCACTGCCTTCTTTTTCCCAAAACTGGACATTGCCATCTACAGCTTCATCTAAAGATGTTGCTTGCCATGTAAAATCGCCATCTTTGTAACAATGGCAGCAATAATCTGCGCTTGTACTTCCACCTTTGTCTGTTCCAAAATCTTCGGTTTTCTTCATCGGCATAGCACAACTTTGACATTCTTTAATATCCATTTATTCACCTCCTTTATGTTAAAGTGCAGCAATATATTCCATACTCGTCACTGCCATATAGCTTGTCCCCATTGAGGACGGCATATCTCATATAACGGTAACCAGTAGGAAAGTCAAATCTATCTTGCAATTGCAAAGTTTGCGTATCAAAAAGAGCTATCTTCTTTCTCTCTACTACAACAAAAGTTTCTTTGCATACTCCTAGTATTTTAGCTTCAGTACTGGAAAAGATCTTTGGTTCATCTCGGATAATTTCAAATGTGTTAATATCTATAACTTTAATTCCCATCTCCGAAGTTGTATATAGCTTATTATCATGAAGCACAACGCTGTTAATATTCATTTTTTTAGTCAATTGCATTCTGCGGATTTCTTGCATTGTATATCTTTCTAGTTCCAGTAACTCTCCTGTCCCTGTGCTGTAGTAAATGCGATTTTCGTTGATACAGTGGCTCCAGCTTGTAGTAAAGCTTAATTCAAACCGCATAGCTTTTTTTGTATTCATATCAAACACATCAATTTTGCCGTTACGTATCTTGATATATACAGTTGGTAAGTCGAAATCTAGCCACCCACAGATGTCAGAAGATGAGTTTTCTCCAAGCCGAACGGTATATAATAATTGCAAATCATCCTTTTGGACAACATGAAGGTCACAAAAATCTGAAACAAAAATATAGTCGCCATAAATCTTAAACCATAAGCCACTATAAATGGTCTTTTTTATAGAATCTTTTATTATGATATGCGCTGTCAGACTCGTATCGTCCAAATGATACTTACTGATTGTGCCTTTGCTGCCAAGATAGAGAAAGTCTCCATCTACTGCAATACAAACACCGTTGTTTTCAAAATTTAGGATTTTTAATGGTTTCATAAGTTATCCCAGCTTTCACAATAGTTATTCCGAAGCTGCCGCAACATCTTCCGATACAATCCATATAACAATTATAGTATTTTAACTTGACAGCAGTGTGTCATATTATCAAAAATATTTTGCAATTAAAATGTGGCAATACGCCTATATTTAACACAAACATATCTTTTTTATTCCTGTTAGTCAATAATGAATATTATTTACCCTTCTACAAACCCTAAGTTTATACTAGTTGATTTAACGACAAATAAAAACTTGGAGGTCAAATTATGCAACAAATAAAAATAGGAATAATTGGTTTAGGAAAAGCTTGGGAACAGCTCCATTCACCGGCTTTCACTCAACTTTCTGATAAATTCAAAATAACGGCTGTATGCGATATTGATCGTCAAAAAGCAAAATCTGTAGCAAACTCACTGGGGTTACCACACAATGCCGTTTATGACGACTACAATAAAATGCTAATGGAAGCAGATATTGAAGCAGTAGATACCATAGTTCCTATACCAGAAAATTATGAATGTGCAAAAGCAGCCATTCGTCGCGGTAAACATATAATTGCAGAAAAGCCACTTGCGGCTACCAGTAAATCTGCAGAAGAGCTTATCAATTTAAAAAATAAAGCCGGCATAACCATGCTTGTAGCTGAAAACAGCCGCTACGAGGAAGAAAATGGAATAATTAAAAATTTGCTGGAAGACCGCCGTATAGGCAACCCAGTTTACTTTATCGACAATCACGTAACCGAATTTCAAAAGGAAATGATAAATGATACCACATTTTCTTCTACTCCTTGGCGTATGTATGCAGACTTTGAGGGCGGAGTATTTTTAGATTCTGGCGTACACCATGTAGCCCGTCACAGGCTTTTATTTGGCGGTATGCGCACATTATATGCTTTAGGTCGTCCTTCCGAGGCAGATTTTGCGCCATATTCCGCACTTCATGCTATGTTTACCTTTGATAATTACATCGCAGGCCATTATAGTTTTTTTATTATAGGATCTGAAACTCACCATCCTGCTGTTGGCTTTCGTATTTTCGGAACTGATGGTGAAATTTATCTAGAAAATAAGGATAGTGGTATTGTCCACGTATCTACAAAAAAAGGCGACTGTGAAAAGATATCTTATACCCCTAAAGCCGGATATCATAATGAACTTGCGAATTTTTACGATGCTATTCGCAATAAAAAAGAAATCATTTCTACACCAGAAAAAGCCCTAGGAGATATGGAAGTGATATTCAGTATGTTAAAGTCCGCATCAGAGGATAAACTGATAGAGCAACACACTTAATTCAATAGGAAAAAAGTAATATGAAAACTTGCTCATATTTATAAAACTATTTCCATCGAGTTATAAAAAGGCGCTTATCACTCCACATCAGTTATGGATGATAAGTGCCTTTTTACTCAAAAGATCACGATCAGGGTATTATTAGTTTTGTGTGTTATGTTGCGCAAACCCCTGCGGAGTCAACAAACATATTTGCATGTCTAAAAAGAGTAATTTCAGATAATAACCCAATTTGTATTTCTAAACGCCCATTGGAAATTTGCGTCTGTAAGTCCACTCTTGGATTTAATGGTATGGCTTTAGCCTTTACTAAAACAAATGGCTTTGATTCAAAAGTATGCCCTTCGTGGCCTAGGAGATCGGTTCCGATTACATACTTCGGGCAAAGACAGCCAAATACTGTAACCATCTGATTAAAAACGCTGCTTGATATAACAAAGTCTAAAACTTCGTCGTTTTTATCATAAAAAGTTAGAATACACTCAAAAATATATCGTATAGTGATGTCCCAAAAACCTTTTTTGTGTGGATTAGGTTTCTTATTTCTTATTATTATTTTCTTAATTTTAAGATTACTGATTCTAATTTCCAATGCCTCCACAGGGGGGGCGATTTTAATAGGATTGATCATTCTCTCATCCAAGCATTCCTTACGTCTGCATGATCCGCATATTTTTAATCCTATTATAGATTCTGTATTCAGTAAATGATCCGGGTCTATCCAATCATCATCTTCATGGTCATCCTTGCAGTAAAACAATTTTTTGAAATGTTCGTGCTGCTCTTTATTATCTGCCATTTAACCGTACCTCCCGTAAAAATCCACAGTTAGCATTACATACTCTATTAGTATGCCAAAAATGTAAGGTTGTCACCAAAACGAATAGAAAACATAAATTAGTTATATGCGTAGTCATTTCGCAGTATTTTTGATACAGTCCAGGGGAGCTCGATAATTATGAACTGCATCGTTTTTATTGGAACCTATAAATCAGGCTCAAGTTATGATGCTATAACTGCGGCAAAAGAAATGGATTACTTTACTGTGCTACTAACCGCACAGGATTCTCACATAAAAAATAAAGAGCATTTTTCCAATGTTGATGTTATGATTCCATGCAACACACATGATGTAGTTAAAATTAAATATGAAATAGACGGTTTACGCAATAGAGGGGCAAATATTTCTGCTATTGTAAGCTTCATAGAGGAACATTGTTATATTGCAAGCTTTTTGGCTAAGGAGTATGGATTGGTTCACTCTTCCATCGAAGCCATCCGTATCATGCTGGATAAACTAGAAACACGGAAGGCTATTTGCGGCACACTATATTCACCAGATTTTTACGAGATAAAAAATAAAGATGATTTTGATAAAGAGATTATAAATAAATATTTGCCATTTATATTAAAAGAACCTTTATCCACGGGATCTAAATGGGTTGCAAAAATCGACAGTTTAGCAGATTTTGAAAATGAAATACAAATGTTCGAGAAGGAATGCTGCAGCGAAACGCTTTTAATTGAGTCTTATTTAAACGGCCCTCAATTCCTGGTTGAAACATTAGTGATTGATGATAAACCACATATTATAGCGATTATTGAGCAGGAAGTGTCCTATGTCAATAGATTTATAATAACTGGATATAAAGTGATTCATGATCATCAAAATGAATTAATGCGTTCTCTAATCACTGCTGTTGGTGACATAGTCATGTTAATTGGAATCAAGAATGGCCCCTGCCATTTAGAATTAGTTTACGACAGAGAACAATGGAAGCTGATAGAGATTAATCCCAGGATTTCAGGTGGTGCCATGAATCTTCTGATAAAAGAAGCAACTGGAATTAACCTTGCAAAGGAGACCTTAAAAATTTCACTTGGGCAAAAGCCAGATTTAACGGAAAAATATAAAAAAGAGGTATTCGTACAATATGTCATATCCAATAAAGAAGGAAGACTACTTAAAGTTACAGGTAGAAATAAGGCGCGTAACTGTGAAGGTGTCAGGCATGTCTTTATTAAGCCCAAAAGAGGCCAGCTAATTTTTCCGCCGCGGTCGATGGGGCATAGATACGCCTATGTAATAGCGATTGGGAGCACGGCTAATGAGGCTATGTTTAACGCAAAACGAGCAGCAGATCATATCCAGTTCTATGTAAAAGAAATGAGTGCTGTAGACTATATAAACTTTTGAGTTTTTTACTGTCAGTCATTAAAAATAGCAAAAATAAGGGACTTATTGAATAGTACATCAATCCAGGAAGTCCTTATTTTTGCTACACTAGGTTAAATCCACTTAATTTAACCATATATTTAATCGGGTTGATTTTAACTCTAAAAAACATATCGTGATCATTAATAAAAATTGGCATTGCGTGTAAATGATGCCTGTTGTTGAGTTCAAAAACCCAAGGCTTTAAATTCTGATCAAAACCAATATCAACTCCCAAATCGATACAATTTAAACCGTTTTCATCAAGTATCTTACAAGCATTTTTACAGACATCAATAAGCTCGTTTTTCTTTTGAAAAACTCTTTTCTTACTTAAATGTAAATATTTTTCTAAAAATTCTTCAAAACACATACATTTACAATCATCATAATGGTTAGAACAAATCCCGCCTCGTTTACCCATTGTTGTTACAATGCCAGTACATTGCCAATCCATAGTATGGTCTTTTTGCATGATTGCTCTGAAATCAACACGACGGTCTTCAAAGTTCAGCAAGTCAATAGCCTGTTGAATGATGTAGGTGCCTTTGTTCTTAATTTTATAAAAGTGTTTTTCAGCATCAGCTTTTGAAAAGAGAAGTGTCGGTCTTTCGTCAAACTTCCCTTGAAAAGAATATTTTCCTTTATCCTTTATAACTCTTATAAGACCTAAGGCCTTTGTAGCATTCACAGGTTTTAAAAATAATGTATTAAAATTTTCAAACATCAAATCAATATCGTTAAAGGATGAATATTTTCTTGTCATTGGAATGTGATCAGCTACGGATTTTGAAGATGATGCCATATTCCAGTAATCTATTTTGTTGAAATTACTCAGATTAAACATTCGATGGCTAAAATATTTTTGTATACGTTGCATTATCTTTGTAGGTTTAAACACTCTCCTGTATATAGCGTCAGGAAAAGGAAATACTCCTTTCTCCCATTTCTCTTTTAAAGGATTATAATAATGTCCTTTTATATTAAGCGTGTCAAAATTAATGTCCTCTAAACTAAATACATAAATAAGCCCTCCCATATTTTTGTATAAAAGTGTGTAATGCAAGTGCCTACGTAGTGATTTTTTTGTCATAGCACTTCTTTTATTATACATTAACAGACCAATTACTGGCCCAATTCTCAAACCTTTTTCAGAAAATACCAGTTGATAGGGTAAATTAAGTGGGATTGAAAGCGCTTTTAATACATCAGATGATATTTTAAGCACATCATGTTTTTGCTCATTTTCGAAATTAATGTCAACAGCCAGACTCCTATCCCCTGCATTTAGTTGAATACATTTTTCTGTGGTTATACTACAAAAGGTATCTGGTTGATTGGAAAATGTTATTTTTCCGCTGGTAAGCGTATCAGAAACTATTGTATAGAACATTATATCAACCCCCAATGTTGGTTTCATTTAATTCTGTCAGAGATAGAGCGTATAGTAGAGGAGCATATCGTATAGTACAGTAAATGTTGTAATCCATTTTTTTAAAACCATTAAAACTTGGAAGCACGTTGGATTCTATTAGCCAAATGCGCTTATCTTCATCAAGCGCAATGTCCATACCAAATTCAGCAAAATGTTCCCCAAATTTATCCATATGCTTACAAAAATTAAGACAATACTCATTAATTTGCTTTGTAATTTTTTGCTTCATATTGGTATTGATTTCAAAAGCAAGGTCTAAAGTTTCATCCAACGAGTATGCAAACCCACCTCTTGATATATTTGTTATATGAGTGTTTGGGCTTGCAACTCTGCATTCTATACCGGTACAACTCCAACCACTTAGATCTTTTTTTTGCATTACTACTCTTATATCAAACCTACGGTTATCTATTTGAGCTAATCGAAGATATTTTTGAATTAAGTATTTATTAAAAAAACTGGTATTTTTATTAAAAAAAGCTAAAAGAGCATCGTCTCCTTTTAGTAAGAACTCTGAATGCTTTTTCGATCTATAGTCAAAAACCTTATAAGATGAATTGATCTTTTCTATAACACATATACCTCTGCCTCTAGAAAGCCCGATAGGTTTCAATATTACCTTTATATGTGTATCAATAAAATTCTTTAGCTGATCATATGATTGTGAGGCTTCTGTAGGCGGAAGGTGTTTCGCAAGCTCTTTATCAATTTTAACCAGCTCAAATAGCTCAAGTTTCGTGTAGCGATGGGAATTAAATAATTTACCATCAGTAACCATTGATAGCTTCTTTACAATTTCTGGTTTATGACGGAAGCTTCTCGAATAAATAACACTAGGAATAGGGAAGACGCCGTACACCCATTTTGATTTCAAAAAATTATAGTATAATCCATAAACTATTTCTTTTTTCCAATCCACCGCTGTAGGAGAAAAAGCAAAAATTAGTCCGCCAATCTTATTATAAGTACGCAGACGATTAGTGTATTTTTTCATATACTTAGAGCTATAGTTATGATTTTTTCTTCCAAGCATAAACCCTATAACTGGCCCGATTATTATGTTATTTCCTTTGATGTTCGTCCGATACGTCTGTGAGTCTGGTATAAAAAGCTTATCTTTAAGCTTATCTGAAAGCTTAATTATCATAGGTTTATCAAATGTTGAATTTCCAATATATTCAAGATCATTAGAAAATACAACTTTTATTTTTAATGATTTCTTTCCAAAGCTTATCGTACATTCTGAATCAAGCTTCTTAGCAAAATAATCTGGAATAATAATACATTCGTCATTACTAGTTTCATATATAATTTTAATCCACAAGATTAACTCCTCTTTTCTGTTCTATATTTAAAAAATTTGTATAGTCAAAGAGGTTCTTCATAAATTCAATTCCTGTGTGATTATGGGAATTTTCACGCAAAATTTTTGGATCCCATCCATTAAGACTAATTAAATAAGGATTTAAATTATTATCTAAAACAAAATTGACAGTACTGAAGCTAAGGCTAGGTATAAAGCAACTTATCCACGCGGTTGATTCAATGGCTGCAAAATTTATTTTTTTATAGAGTGTATCCGATTCTTTAATATTCTCGAGCTTTTGTGTCCCAGGAAGCACCTTCCATTCTCCACCAATTCCTCTTTGAACATAGAGAGTAATAATAACAGGATAGTTATTGCTTAAGAGTAAATCTTGCTTATTAAACATAACAAACTCTTGTTTACGCGATAATTTCTTAATTTTTGAGTAATTATAACTTTTATCGTCTACAATAAAAAAACTTTTTTCAATTATTTTTTTTATATCGATTTCATATTTTAATAGAAAATCGTGCGTCTGCTTGTTAGAAGACAACATTTCCATAATCATATATTGTTTAAATCTATTTGCTTCATTTACTATATTAGAATATAATGCCAACTGCTCGACTTTTTTTCTACTAGATCTTTTACTATAGTCTGTTAAATTAAAAGTAATTGAAGGAATTGATATTTTGCTAAATTCTATTCCGTCCTTTGTTATTAAGTTTCCCTTAATCTTTTTATTCGAAAAATCTATATCATTCATCGTAAAGATAAACAACGATTTATTTTTGTATTCGTTAAATGTATTTAATATATGAGAAAAAAACTTTAAATGAGTTTCATTTTTTTTCGTACTGCTTAGAATTCCTAACACAGGTTATCCCTCCTCCCTATCAATATATGTACATGCTATTTATGTGTGCATATATTGATAAAGGGGGTTTGTATCATTTAAAAAGGTTATATAGAATAATATCTACATAACCTTTTATCAACTTATGACATTGCATATCATTTGTATTTTAATGAATGACAGTTTTGCTATCTATATCGGCTGTTGCTCCTGTGATGTTCATATTGTTGTTCGTACCTTCCGTGGTTACGGTAACCCTTATCGTTACAACATAAATACCTACATTATATTCGAGATATTTATGTGTAGTCACATTAATGTTGTCGAATTGAACCCAATCGTCCATATTAGAACCATCAGAGAATTCGAGCCTGATTGTAACTAAGGTGGAACCTACACGGTTAGCGCCAGTGCCAGAATAGGAAGGCTGAGTGTAATTAACTACTCTGACTTCATTGATTTCTATGTCCGGGTCATGTTTGCCCATTTTAGCACCTCCTTATAGTTATTTGGGATTACAAGCCATCCCATTTCATTATATGCTTGTACTTTGATTTTGACATTATGTTGAAATGTCTGATCGTAGTGTTATGTTATATTATATCAAACCCACTAAGTGATATTGCATATTTAATCGGATTTCTTTTAACATTCAAATAGCTTGTGTAATCATCAATTAAAGTAGGCACCATATGAAAATGTTTTTTATTTACTTCAAAGATCCATGGTTTTAGCGATCTATCAATCCCAATATCTATTCCCACGTCGCCATAATTACCCATTTCTACATCCAAGACTTCACAAACTCTTGTACATAAAGTAATAATCTCATGCTTTTTTTGGGATACTTCCACCTCAGAGAGGGTAAGATATTGTGAAAAAAAGTCTTCAAATGAAAAATAGATCGAACCAGGGTAGTTTGAGCATATTCCATCAGGTTCTCCCATAGACACAACTATGCCAGTACATTGCCATTTCATTGTATTATCCTTTTGCATGATAACACGAAAATCTGCATATCTATCTTCGAATTTTAGTAAGTCAATAAACTGCTGAACAATATATTTAGAACGATTTTGCTTTATTTCACCAACGTATTTTATCGCCATCTCTTTGTTATATGTAATTATTGGCTTCTTAATATCTCTTTCCTTAAAAACATATTGATTTTTATTTTTTACGACTTGTACTAAACCTCTACCCAGCGTTCCGGCTGCAGGCTTTAAAAAAAGAGTGGCATATGATTTAAACATATTATCAATATCTGATATTGATTTTAGTAATTTGGTATACGGAAGATGCTTAGCGAGTTGAGGATATTTATAAGCAACATTCCAAAATTTCCACTTATCAAAGTAATTACTGTTAAACATCCTTCCACCAGTAGCGGTTTGCAGTTTTTTGATGGTATTTTTTGATAGATTTATTCTTCTAAATATTGATTGTGGGAAGGGAAGGGTAGCTTTTTCCCAGCTAAACGTTTGAGCATTAAAAAAGAATCCTTTAATAAGCTGATTATCATAGTTTATCCCATCGAGACTAAAGACGTATAACAATCCACCATTTTTATTACAAAGAAAAGTATATGGCAAATATTTTTCTAGCTTTTTTTCTATATTTACATTTTTTTTACCAAGCAAAAGTCCTATAACTGGTCCTAATTTTATTGTTTTATCTTTGCATTGTATCTGGTACAATAATACCTGAGGAATTGAAAGATTACTCATTAAATCATTTGATATTTTTATAATATCACTATTAAGCGTAGAATCTGTGAATGATTGAATGTTGCATTCTTTTAAGCCTGCACTAATTTTAGAAAATGAGGATGTTTCATGTTTTAAATCATTGTTAAAATCCTTAGGTAAGTATACTCTTCCATTGTTATCATTATCTAATATTATTTTATATAACATAGAAATGCTCCTTTTCTTGTAATATTGCATTCCTAGTTTATACTATGCAAACTAAATCTAATGGCAACCAAGTTTTGGTTGATGATTTGGGTAAAAGCGCTCAAGCTTAGATATTTTAAGGCTTTGAAGTAAACTTGAACTACAAAATTACATAAATCTAGCGACAATAAGTATCAGCCCGAAGAAAACACCAATACTAGCGCATATCCCCCTAAATCCCCAATTTATACGTATACCGATATTCTCCAACCATTCGTTTATGGGTGCAGTATAACGGGAGATAAGTAGACCAATACCCAAACTCACAAAGAAAATGATTATCTTTTCTATATATCCGTTAATACTAATCTGCAAGTTAAACCCAAAAAGGAAGTTAAGTATCCATTGACCAAAAACGCCAAAAAATAGGCAAAGAATACCTAAAACAATAACCACACCCTGCCCGTAGCCGTCTTTTAAATACGGATTAGTGGTGGAAGTTTTACCACGAAAAACTGAAATATATTTCAAATACACCAAAATTGTGCCTAAGTTGATAGCAATTATAGCAATAGTCAGTGGTATACTAGCTTCTGTTGTTATAAAGTATTTGGATATGCTGCCATTAAAGAAAGGCGCACCTATGATACCTAAAATAGCCATAAACTGAGCAATAGAAAAAACTTTATCTCTTTGCCAAACGCCGCGTATCTGGTTTATATTACGCACATTATAGGCCTGAGAAATCATACCAGCCCCAAAAAATAATGCTCCTTTAAAGATAGCATGATTAACTATGTGATAAAGTGCGCCGATATAGGCATAGTTTGTCCCCATATTTAAGCCAATCATAATCAATCCTATTTGTGCTACAGAGCTATACGCCAAAATAAGCATAATATCTTTTTGTGTCAAAGCCATAATTACGCCAATAATACCTGTTATAACTCCAATAATTAAATAAAACTCTGATGGAATTAATTCGCCAAAAATCTCTTGAAAGCGTATGAATAAGTATATGCCACCTTTAACGTGCAAAGCCGATAATATAGTGGCAATAGCAATAGGAGCTCTTGGTACAGATGATACTTTTACAAACCAACTAGAAAGTGGTAATAGCGCACATTTGAAAGCAATAGCGGTCATTATAAGAGCATATGCTAAGTATATCTGATAAGATGGTAATTCTCTAAAAATTTCTGCTGCTGCCAACATATCCATTCTGCCTGTAATCATATAAATGTAACCCACGCCAAATAAATAAAATTGTATCGCCACCACATTAGTCATAAGAAAAATCATACCATCGTAAATACGGCGACGATCCCTGTCATACATTAAAAGCACGGCCACAACGACTGTAGCCACTTCTGCCATAACAAAAATATTAAAAAAATCGCGGGTAAGAAAAAGACCAATTAGGGCACTTTCCCAAATGAAAAGTAAAAACCAAAATAGACTACTGCGTTTTTCATTAATACTAAAAACTGCAGCTGCTAAAAAAATTACAGATGAAAGCAAGATGAAAACTGCTGCCAAAGCGTCTGCCATAAGGTACACACCCAAAAAACTTCGGAAGCTGCCCACATTGGTAATTATATAGCCATTTTGGGTTAGAAATAAAAGGTAGAATGCGCCTAATACAAACAAAGACTGAGCAACAATAGCAATAACTCTACCAATCTTGTCAGAAAAGAAATACAAAAACACGGCAATTAAAATTGGAACAATAACGTAATAAATCAGCATTATTCATCTTCTCCAAAATATTTTAAGTTTTCTTGCTTTACAGCTTTTTTAACAGCATCCCAGTCTGCAGTACGATATTTTCTAAGTAAAGTCATAAGCATAGTTATATTGATAGCTGTTACAGATAGGCCGATTATAATTGCCGTTATCATTAGTGCAGAGGGCAGGGGATCTGCCAAGTAGCCATATTTGATCAAATGATCTGCAATTGGAGGCAAAAAGCCAGAAGAAATTCCAATACTTAAGAAAAACATAATAACGCCTGTTTCCATCAATACTATAAAGATAACAGATTTAATAATGTTATTTCCCGTTATTAGACCAAAAAATCCCAAAAAAAACATG
>Ga0123355_10004798_pt1 | contig 19674 bp, 7 predicted proteins | sample TergutEmb28metaG_3_FD_89872 | JGI IMG/M metagenome (GOLD analysis project Ga0123355, IMG submission 89872) | Embiratermes neotenicus P1 segment gut microbial communities from Petit-Saut dam, French Guiana - Emb289 P1 | ecosystem: Host-associated > Arthropoda: Insects > Digestive system > Gut ...
GGGGGGGGGGGTTTTTTTCCCCCGTCTAGCCGTGGGCGGCGGCGGGGGGGACGCACCGCCCCGCGAGGGGGGGGGGGGGGGGGGGGGGGGGGGGTTTGCGTAAAGTGATGGAAGGGACAGATTACGCATTCACTTCTAGAAACAGTGTAACTTTACCTCCAGGCCCTCTACACATCTTCATGTTGTGCAGCACAGTTGAAAATATATACCATCTTCTTACTAATAAGCAAAGGTTGTCGTCAAATGGAAATGTTAAATTTAACGTTAATACTTAAAACAGAAGTCTATAAATTTTTTTACAGTGAAATAATATCACTAAAACACTTAACTGCTGATCTACCAACGATTAATTAACCTGTCTTAGTGTCAAGTGTTGGATATCATTACTCACCAGTGCACTTCAGTTCCTTTCGTAACTCGTCCGATCCCATGAAACAGTTCGGAGTTCCATCACATAATTTCGACAGTTCGTACAGCTGTAGGACATCCGTCGATTCGTTTACTTGGCATCCGAAATAACCATCTTCTAAGTTTAAAAAGAATATTTCGCGTTTAATTCCAAAACCTATTCCGCCGTTTGAAAGTACCTGCAAACAACAAGGACATATGTTAGAACCACCAATAAAAACTTAATAATAATAATAATAATAATAATAATAATAATAAACACATAAAAAGAGAGAATATAGTTGTTATGAAGGGCAATAAATTAACATAAAATAAATTATAACGTTTATTTTTGACCTTTGTTGACAACTTTATACATATATCTGACCTAGGGAAGAAGCTGACGTACAGGCACCCGGTTCGAATCAAGACCGAAAAAATTAGTGTTTTGATTTTTGTGGTTTCATTCAGTCGTTCCCGAAAACGGTCGAAAAATTATCTCGATTAATTTACGGCTGCGTCTTTCCAAGCCCTTCCAAACTCATTATTAATTGTTCGCCGTTATATGAAAAGTGGCGCGAAAGTCACTTAAAATTATATGCACCGTGTTAAACGTCGAGGGTCGAGTGACTTTTGCGCCACCCTATTAAACGCAATCTTCGATATTGACAGGGGCATTACGTAACACACAGAAATGCACCGTATTTCCTGCACATATCCTTATCATGTGTTTTGAATATTTTAACAATATTTTATTTATTTATTTATTTTATAACTCTTGTGTTTACGTGAGTTCCTTATTTACAAATTTTTGGATAATTTTCTTATTGATGTGCGGTGCCCACATATTGGCATATAAAATAACATATGGTTTTTTATTCCATACATCCTGTTGTGACACTACATGGGCCGTACAAAAACAAACTGTAATTAAAACTGGATTTTTTTATTATCACTCTATAGTCAGCTGAAATATGTTAATTAGTAATAAATACTGACAAAAACTGTTAGTTGCTACGATGGTTTATTTTACTGTAGTCTAACATGTGGTCTGTTTTTATAAGACATGCTTCCGCATGTTGGAACCTTTATCGTTTGTCTGCTGGCAAGCTATTTTTGATCATGGTAAAAAAAAAGGTAAAGCAGTCCCATTAAAGGCCTGGACAGGCCCAGAGGGTTCCAGAAAGTTATGGCCCCTAAATTTCGTAACAACGGTACAGGATGGTGGTAGGTTGTCAGCCTTACGCACCGGCCACCTTTACCCCCAGGAAATACTCCTGGTACTCATTTCTGTCAGAGGCTGAGTCGACCCCAGGGCCATAGTGCGATCGGAAGGATTTTATGTCAATGAAAAATCCACTGACACCAGCTGGGATCAAACCAGCTACCTTCCGATTTGTAGCACAGCACCTTAACCACTGTGCTACCGCGGTCCCCTTTTGATCATGGTACCGTGTAGAATTACTCTACGTCGCTGACATTTCTGACGTGAATTCTGTCGCCACTTGACGGGAATACTGACTACAGAATTACTCCTGTCTGTACTTAAAATAAGGGTCAAAACGTGAGGGAACTACCGCTTTAAATTTTTCGAGTGAGAATCTACTGAAATGGAGGTGAGGGATGGGGGAACAGGCATTTGTGGGAAAGAAGTGTAGCTAGCCTGTTTCTGTTGTCGTAACCTTTGTCATTCAAAGGTCTCTTTTTGTGTCTCACTTCCAGTTGCCGCAGTAGGATCAAATGAAGCAATGTAGTTGAACTTTGGACGCACAAGTTTGAGAAACATCAATAATCAAATGAGTTATTAAGCAGTCGCTTCAACTTTTATTTTAAAAATAGGATCTCCGAAACGTCGGTATTATATTCTCAAACCACGATTAATCTCAAATAACATGCACGCTGTTATTGAAAAATCGTTAAAAATGCAAAGCATTCTAACCTAAACTAATAAAATAATCATTTGACAAAAGAGTTCAATCATGTTACGTCGAAAGTTGAAGAACCAATCCTGTAAATCCTATTTAAATTCTTAAATCAGCTGTGATTTCTAACCTTGCGTATGTGTCATACTTTGGTTGCATTAATTTTTAAACAAGTGGTCTCAACTGATAATAAAATGTTTTATTCCTAATGTTGTCCTTCTACTCTTTGTTTACATTTTTATCTTAAATTTTCTGCAGTTTCAGTACGTACATTTCCTTGTTTGGATATCCAAACAAGGTCACAATATGTAGGTTAAGGTAAAGTATAGAGCAATTCAGAGAATCTTTGACTGACGGTAATTTAGCGTTGTGTAATCGCCATTGTAATTAGTTTTCTGTTCTTAAGAACTAAAAGTGGAAATTCGCAGTTGCTATCATAGCTGGAGCCCGATGAAGCCGAATTCCGTCTGTTCAACAAGTCATCCATGTACGCCATGTACGCTGTTCTCTTCTAGCGTGCGGAGTTTCATGCTGCAGCTCTCTTATATATATATATATATATATATATATATAAAATTAAGTCCATTCGCCTCGTTACACGCCAAAGTGCTCCACGAATTAGTCCAATACTTATTGTAAGGAGACTGTAATAAGAAAGCCCGGATGTTTGGAACGAAGCTGTCATGGTTCAGCAAACTTTTTGTACCGCTCTGACGTTCTTCCTCTGAATAACACCAAAACGCCTCTCTGTTTTTCGGGAAGTCACGGTCAATTTAAACAAGGAGTGTGATCATTGGCACATATATTTTTTTATGTTTGTGGTCACTTCCTTTACGATATTAAACATTTTCTACGACTTTAAGTAATCCACTAACATGCATTAAGATAATTCACTACGAAACCAACAAATCCACATCAATAACATTTCTTTCTACGTTGTTATATTTGCCTCTAGTTTACAGCGGCAAAGATTTAAAATGAACAAAACTGAAGTGATCCGATATACACAGGCATGGAACTTGTAGCAGAATTACGTTATAAAAACTCAACTAAAGGTTTCTCTAGTTATTATGTTTATTGGACCGTGCATCATTGTGATAGTTGAAGAAGAAAAGACCAATTTGATGTCACTTGCTATTTTATTTCACTTCTTATGTGCTCAACATGTTTCGGACATCGAACTAAGAACAATACGACCAATGTGGTAATTCAACAGAATAGTCGCAAGCTCCTGATGATTGATATATTAATGTCCGAAACATGTTAAGCACATAAGAAGTGAAATAAAATAGCAAGTGACATCAAATTGGTCTTTTATTCTTCAACTAGTTTCTCTGGTTCTTTTATGGTTGAACTTCGCTGCTGTTTAGAGGTAAAAAAGTGGCTTTTTTAATGGCAGGTAAGAAAGTTTCTCGTTGCGTCTGAAAACAGAGGCACGGAAATCTCACTCCGGGGATTTAATCGGTTCTCACGTAGTTCCTGAAGCAGCTGTGAAAAAAAAGACAAGGTGTAATTTATGTTTGTATTGCACAAAGCACGGGGACGTAAAGACCACCTGGACAGTGCAGTATAACTCCACAGATCCTTAACGTTAGTATCAGATGACGATCAGTCGTCAGTTTTGATTCTTTAATGTCTTTAGAGAAGGAGAAGTTGTAAAAAGTGAATGGTAGGTGAGTTGAACAGACTGTCTGTAGAGCAGGAGGATGCTTTCACCTACTACGAATGGAGCCGGCAGCCATCACTGTACTGAGACATCCCGGCTTATCAAACATGCGCGAGTGACACTGAGTTATTGCCTTCATCTTTCAGGCTCTACCATGAAGATGGAGACCGCACTTTCAACCTCAGCGATGGAGACAATCAATAAGACTACACGGCGTCAGAACCCAGAAGACAAATACCCGAATATAAAGAGTCGTAGAAAAGTCAAGTCCTTTAAATATAATGATGTTTGAAAAGCCCATAACATGCCTGTAGGTGAAAATGTAAATTTGTCGCTATCCCTGTCCCTGCAAATAGGAGGCTGAGTGGGCTCCACGGCCGGTCTGGTCGGTTTTGGAGAACAGGTTCGAACCCCAAACCGTCCAGAGGTTAGCTAAACTTCGTACCGACTACAGTATCGCGGCCGGGAATCGAAACCCAAATTTCCGACCTTCCTTCATAGTTATTACACAACAGAGCAGTGGTTTCTCCCTTTCTTGAATACCTGCATGTATTTCCCCGGCTTTGTCAGGATGGAAGTGGGGCGCAGTCGCAGCTGACACTCCCTGCAGCCAGAAAACACACGTGTCTCTGCTGCCATTCTATCCATTTCTCGGCTTGTCTTTGAAATGCAACGGTGACACAAAACGTGATCAGAATACGCTGTGACCAAACGAACGCAGCGCGGCCTAGTCTTGTCGCCTGGCATTCTGGAGTATCAACTGAAGGAATTCTCAATTACCCTTTAGGTAAATAATTAAGACGCACATTACAAGTCAGACTGAACGAGTTCGGAAACAGGACACTGAGGAAGATCTGTGGACCTAAGGAGGAGCGAGGAGGAGGATGTTGGGGAAACTGCATAATTTGAACATATCGCGAAACTTTACGAGAATGGTCAAATCAAGGAGAATGGCATGGGTGAGGTATATGACTAGCATAACAGAGGAGGGAAATGCACAGAGGGTTTTGGTCAGAAACCTGAAAGAAACGGAGAACTTACAAGACCTATGTGTAGATGGAAGGATAATATTTAAATGTACTTTAAAGAAGAAGAAAAAGGAAGGACATGATGTAGATTAATGTGGCTCAAGGTATGGACCATGAACCTGGTAATCAAACTTCGGTTTTCATAAAATTTGGGAGGGGGGCCTTTTCTGATGAACTGCCAGCTAGTTAGGAAGTCCGCTACATGGAAATGATTTAGAAATGTATAAAATACCCTTATTCCTTATAATGTGTATTTTACATTTGTATTATGCACTTTACAGCTCATGAACTGTGTAGCTTATACATATTGCATGGTCCCATGATCAGAGGCCTTTTACAAAGAAATGTTGTCAAGGACTAGGTACTTTACTGTTTCCTTTTTAGCTTGTCTGGAGAACGGTGGCCCTACCTGCAAGGCAACTATACGGTAACCACCCACGCTGCAAGCTGAACAATAACCCTATAACGTAGCCTCTTCAAGTTGTGTTCTGTCTTACTGAAGAAGTAAATAGCACTCTCAACCGAGGCTAAACCGAACAAAAATTGAATTTTCACGTGTTGCAATAATTTCCATTAAGGTGAGATGTTTATAGGCTATCTTCAAGAAATAATAACCTTAAATTTAAATCTGTTTCAACTGTTGTACATATTTCTGAACTGTAAGAGAATTCCACTGTATTATAATCTTAATGTAACTTAATATTGGCTTACAGCTTTCGCCGCTTACCTAATCGTAGTTTCCATTTAATATTACTTTTTAAAACTATTTTGCTCATTCGACCCACAATTTTTAGGCGCATTCACACAACCGCGGAAAGCGACTATTACCTTCTCCATGTCCATCCGTCTGTCTGTCTGCCTGCCTGTCCGTTCGTCTGTCGACATGTAACAGCACGCCTCCCACTAAATGGATTTCCGTGAAATTTGATATTGGGGTCTTCTACGCAAAACGTTACGAGAAAACCTGAGTACATTTTATTGTCGCCGGCGACATTAACTCGCCATAAAATTGCTGTCTTCGAGTGAAATGGCATCAGACTTCTGGGACAGCGGAGGACGTATACACATCAGGCGAAAGAGCCACAGTATCGTACTATACGTACATTGCCTATCTTCTGCTAATAAAATCTGTTTCGGCAGAAAGGAAAGAAGTACATACTGTTCTGTAAGTACAGAAACATGTACATCATTTATTATTGTCGCAATAAAATGCGTACATGTGCGTTATATCTTACAATCGAAGCTTGTAGGTTTCATGCATTTACTCAAGGGACAGCTACATGCTCGAAAAGTGTGAAGTATAAAGCCCTGATTCTATTGTACCGTTTAAATTGAGAAAGTCTGAGGAACAGGAAAAGCAGTAAAGGCAAAAATGACAATAAGACAGAGGAAAAAGACTAAGATATGAAAGAAAATATTTTCCCCATACTTTAACGGTCCTTTTCCACTAGTACAAATTAAACAGAGAGGACACTCACGAGAGTATAAATTTAAACATTTCAAATTTCCTTTCACACACTCACACAACAATGTATATCCACCAATACCACAGCCGCGGAATTTTGCGTTCTTAGGAATACTAATTATTGAATTATGGACGTGGGGTTTGTTCTTTATAAGCTGCTGAAATAATCCTGTAATATAGTGCAGTGCAGTGCATGGCCTAAATATAAAATTTTATAACTTCTGTCTAACACAAAACTTTGGAATTTAACACAAAATTAAGAGTTTATTCTTATTCAAGAAAATTAATTGTTAATTGGATTATTCATTTGAGTTCCGAGAATAAAGCCTAAAAGGTTTGAAGAAATGTCTTTAAAATGACCCATCCCGTTGTGTTATAATACTAACTAAAATACCGTTCAGTCAAAACACAACAATATATTCAATAATGTAAAGTTTGCTGCATGTTTCGGTTAAAAGTAACCATCATCAGGCAGACATTTCAGTACATGGACATGACATGTTTAGTGCTTACATTATGGGATCCCTTTCAGGACATGGACATGACGGGTTCAGTGCTTACAGTATGGGATCCCATATTGTTTACAGTATGGGATCCCTTTCCGGACATGGACATTACATGTTCAGTGCTTACAATACAGGATCCCATATTGTTTACAGTATGGGATCCCTTTCCGGACATGGACATTACATGTTCAGTGCTTACAATACAGGATCCCATATTGTTTACATTTGGGATCCCATACTGTAAGCACTGAACATGTCATGACCATGTACTGAAATGTCTGCATGATGATGGTTACTCGTAACCGAAACATGCAGCAAACTTTATATTATTGAATATATTGTTGTGTTTTGACTGAACGGTATTATCGTTAGAAGAAATGGCCTATGAAAATTGTGCTCGGTCTGTTATTTTTCTTTTTTTCTCTAATCTTCTCAACATTATGCATTATAACCATCAGAACGTGACGAAAGTTACCTGCGGAATTGGTTTTGTGAAAAGAAAGTTCGAGTAGACAGAGATGACGACTGTTACATTGTTTAATGATAAGACAGTTGCGTCGCTGGCAAATAGAATTTGTTGGGGTTCTTTTTAGGGGCTGTTATCAGGTTGAAAATTTACAGTTGGAAATAGGCAGCTGCGCCATTTGACGCATGTCGGATAGTCTATATGATTGTAGCCTCGCGTATTCGCTATTGCACATTTCTGATTTACACTTTACGTCTTGAGAAAAACATTTCATTGACTGACGATACTTCAGATGTACGGGCAAATAATTAATAAGTTAAACAATAAAGAGCCAAAAGTCTCAACAGAAGGCAAAACATCCAGTCCTGTAAGGGACAGTTTAAAATTGTAAAAATTTAATTTATTTACTTATAAACTAAATATTCGCAATTGCAGATTTTTTATTTATTTCAGTAATTAACCAACGTGATGCACCAATTGTTTTTTTTACAATAAGTTTATTTCATGCCTCTACATGTTTCGAGCAGATGTGTTCATCATCAGGAGGTCAAGATTGCATTATACAGCCTCTGGTATCATCACACCTATAGATGTGATGATACCAGAGGCTGTGTAATGCAATTTTGACCTCCCGATGATGAGCACATGTACTCGAAACATGTAGAGGCATGAAATAAACTTATTGTAAACAAAAATTTGGTGCATCAAGTTGGTTAATTACTGAGATAAATATACTGAGATGCACGGTCAGCAAAACATCAAAATTTCCCGCAGAGTTTTGCTACATTGCTTTAACACATTTGTTGCATTTTTCACTGTTATTTCTTCGAGTACATTCTGTATCTACTTATATCTTCTAAGCTTTTTGAGCATTAATTTAATAAAGTCCTCATTATGCTGCCGGACGTAAGGGGCAAAGCTTTTCAATTTTATGCAAATTTTAAGGTAAACTAAAATATTCAGCCATTAATCCTTAAGAAATTACCTATCAATAAAACAAAAACAAAAAAATTTGGAAGAATATGCAGTATATCACCACTACCTAAAGGTTTGCATTTTGCTCCTTTTACTCTTATGTATACATAACTCCTGGTTTATTGTACAGAAGGATGCTTTTCTCTACGTCCTTGAATACGACAAACCTTAACTATTACTGGACCTACTAAGCGTTGCGGCCGGGAAGGTGAAGTCTGCTCATTTTCTCAGCATCACTGGACAGTGAAGGTTCTGTATTGTCTCGGTAACACGGAAATTACATTTATATTAATTATGTATTTATAATCTACCACTTCTGACTTAAGCCACACCTTGTTTGTATATCTCCTATGTGCACTGTGCACGCTTATATCGATCATAATCACTATCAAATAAGTGCATTTCTCAACAGAGCAAAGGTATTGTCCGGAGCAAACCACGCATAACACTCAGAAACATTCAACCAGTAGTAGCTAATAAAGAACACAATTTTGTACCCGCGAGTTGATGTTTATAATGGGTACTTTTGCGTGAGATATTCCAACATGGCTTCGAGATTGTAATAATTCTTATTTGTTGGTAGGTGACTAAGATTGTGGCCTCTAAATAGTGTCGTCTTAAACTTATGCCGATATTTCGCAAAGAGTTTAACATGATACCGAGTGACTCAAATCATGTGGTGTAATTACACACGTCTGCAATGTTTCTGGTTTCACTACTACGCAGTTTCGCAGATGATAACTATAGCATTACAAGTATGACGAGTTACACGAACAAAATAACTCACTTTCAACAACGTCACGGCAATTTCAGTGCCTTCAGGAACCAGCCATTCCTGAATTAACTGATGAGTACAAATTAAGTTTGGAAATTGTTTTGTGTCCTTTTACAGAACCTAAGTAAGTGTCTTGCCGGTCCCAGTGGTCGCGGGGTCTAAGGCGTAGGTCTGCGGTCGCTCGCTTGCTGTGATTGTGGGTTCCAATCTCACCGTGGGCATGGAAGTTTTTTTGTTGTGTGTGTTGTGTGTTGTCAGGTAGAGGTCTCTGCGACGAGCTGATCACTCGTCCAGAGGAGTCCTACCGACTGTGGTGTGCCGTTGTGTGTGATCCAGAAACATCGTGGATGAGGAAGCCCTGACCTAATGGCGGCTGTCGCACCAAAAACAAACAAACAAAGTAAGTGTCTTTAACGACGATTTATACATTTAGACGTTAAAATCTTTAACAGAAACAGTAAATTTTGCATGCTCTGTAAAACATGTTCGTAAATTCTAATAATTCTTCAACAAAAATTATTAATTTTATGCAAATCAAATTCATTCCAGTCCTTGGTCCGCGATTTCTCATGCACGGCCTAAACATTCTACGCAGTACTAATTGTTACGTCCATACGTACAGTCTCAATAAGGTGATTTCCTTGTCACGTGTCTATTTTCGGACATCAGAATTTAATTAGTCCTTTTCAATACATAAGACAGCTAATTTTGTAGTCATTCTGATTCATAGACAACATGTTTCCTGAAAATTCCGACTAGGGCTGTTAGTTTCAAAAATTAATATTGATAATACACTAAACTTTTTTTGATAAAATGGATTTTTATTAGACTACTCTTAGAATAAAAATGTGATATATTATTATAAATCAGTTAACTAATTGGAAATATTATATATAAAACCAATATATAAATCAGAGAACATACTTCTTTTTAAGAAAATGCGATCAACAAATTAGAAAGTCACGTAAACGTAAATTTCGTATTTACTTTAATCTTGCTCTCCAGTTGTTATCCTCTGTTCGGTCACGGAACATAACCAGTTCTGTGGTAGACATTTAATATTAACTTCATGTCTTGATGCTCAAGTCACAACTCAAAACTATTCCTTTAGGAACTTTGTGGTCTGTCGTGTGAAACTGTGTGGTCTAGCAGAAACCTGTTGTTGCTACATTCCTCTGATGTGAAGATTTAGGAGAAAATATTACCAGTTTCAACAAACATCGTTAAAGTCCGTTGTAATATGATTCGAAATACTCCCCACTCTACACAGCAACGAGTAACTAAAGTAATGTGTTTATCGGTAGAATATAAAGTATTTTCTACATACAGCACAACTACATGTTTCTGCGCTTGATAATAGCCATCTTCAGGTTGTACATGAAATACTTATTAAGCAGTTATACAAAACATACATTGGCTGTTTATATGGGGTAGGGAGGGGGTAAAGTAGGCACGAGATCTCGTATCTGTCAGAAAGTTTGGGCGGTGTGGGTTACACGAGTTAGACCAGTACACACACTGTACATCAGACCAGTACACACACTGTACATCAGACCAGTACACACACTGTACATTAGTTATTTCATAGAACACAACGGGGATGACAAACCTCATGACTACAGCAACGAGCAATTCCGACATTCCTCTAGAGGCGAACTATAACCTTCGTGATTCTTAGTCACAACCAAATGTTCGCAGGAACAGTTCCTGACAGTTCTTGTTTATTTACAGACAGCTAAGTCTGGCACCTTATAAATATTTAGCGTTAGTGTTTTGGAAATCTTACGGGCATGCTTCTTTCTTCCTTACAACGAAACCTTTCCGCATTCCAAGTTTCAGGCCCGTATTTTCTGGCCTTTTTAAGAGAACTTTGCAACACTCCATTTTACAGCTTACGAAGTAGTTTAGTTACTGGGACTAAGTATACTAGAGAATGTCACAATATAAGTTACTCTTATTTTCGAAGAAGTAGGTAACTTCTGAGCATGAATTTAATAAGTGTTATGTGCTGCATTTCGGAATTGTAAAATATAAGATAAGACAACACGCAGGAAAATGATTTACAGTGTTCATGTAACCTAAAAGACCCTAAAAAATTATATTAATTTTATCTTACAGATTTTTCTCTTCTACAGTACCCTCTTCGCAGTTCTGTTCACTCGACACGATAGCTTATAAACTGCCATCTCATGACTCATTTTGTAAGAGTATTCCGGTAGGATGGACGTTACAAATTACCCCAAAAACTTTAGTGATAAAAAACGCGTAATCTTTCTTCGTGAGGAAGTAAGATATGAACCTAATGTAAGGGCGGGCAGGATTATTAGGGCTTCAAGATTTTCTACAGAAGAGGATGTATTCTAATTAATAACAAAAATTAACAACAGTTTCCTCTAGTTTTTATTTTACTCATAAGAGATTAGGGATAATAAATACTTCTACATTTTCTCAAACAATTTTCGGTCACAAAGAGTGGAATCCTTAAAATAAAATTATTCACAGTCCTTTTTCTCCTGTATATGCCACAAAAAGTTTCTTCTTAGTTAAGGATTAATACTACCACACAATATTCAAACGTCGGCAGCTTTTTTGGAACGACGTTTCCTTACCCTACTAAGCCCATCATCTCTCGACAATGGCAGCTGTAAGTAAACGTGTAATTAAATGAATCTGGGATGTGCGGTAGCAAGAGTTTAGCTCATTACGCTGAAGACTCTCATAAATATCGTTTCAATCACGTGTTTTTAGAGAAACGTGGCAAAAATGGATTTTGCGGATAATGTCACAAATACAAGATTTAGGTTCTTCTTTACTCGACAAAGTATTTTGGTTTCTTCTTGTTCTTATTTACAATAAAATGTTGGTGTCACGTTGCACGTTGTTCTACGAAAAATCAGCCGAAGTATTTCGCTATAGTTCCTTCGATCCTCCTCTAGATTTGACAATTGCACCAAGAAGTTTGTTCATGGCCCAATTTCGAAAAACAGGCTCACTGTCTTATGACATATATACACTAACATACTATCAACTTCAGTGATTTATTATATCCGTGACTGACCAAATTAAATAAAAACCTCTTGGACATTTACGTTTGCCTTGTGAATTCCTTACGTAATATTCTGCAGTGAGTTTATAATCATCATAAATCATTCCTGAACTTCAGACCTAAGAGCCGAAACAAAGAATTTATGTTGTTGAATCATGAAAGCAATCTTGCTGCGACAGATTTCAGGGTTAATTACTTGGAAAACTATCGGAAGATCCGTTATTGATTATAACATAACAACATAACCACTGTAAATTAAACGGGTTTAGTTGAACAATCTGAATGGAGAAGGCAGCTTGAGAGATCGACGCATGAAGAATGAAAGAATAGTGAACAGACGTATTTTAAGGAAATACGGTGTGACTACGAGGACTGGATTCTTGTAGGTCAAGATAGAGATCAGTGCGGAGCTTCCGTGTGCGCTGCTAATCACCTTCGTGTCTTATAAACGAAAATTTAAGAAGGAAAGCTGTCCTATTAACAAACATCCCACAGTTTGTCAGCAAAACGTATATTTATGGCAGCTCTATACAGAGCAGTAGACACAATGGCAGTGATATCTATATGACCTACTTCAACATTAAACACCTCTGTATGTTGTCCACACGTCGTATTTATGTATCTTATAATTAAAGGTAAAGGTAAAGCAGTTCCGTTACAGGCCCACAGGGTTCCAGGGAGTTAAGGTTCCCAGATTTCGTGACAACGGCACAGGATGGTGATAAGGTTGTCAGCCTTACGCACCGGCCGCCTTTACCCCCAGGGAATACTCCTGGTACTCATTTCTGTTACAGGCTGAGTCGACCCCAGGGCCATAGTGCGATCGGAAGAATTTTATGTCAATGAAAAATTCCAGTGACACCAGCTGGGATCGAACCAGCGACCTTTCGATTTGTAGCACAGCACAATACCCAGTGTGCTCCCGCGGTCCCGGTTTCTTATAATTACAATAATAAATAGCGGTTAATTACATGAACAATATTGTCTTTGTATTGGAGCTGCAGTATGTTTACTGTGAGGTAGAAAAACAGTATCTATGTGTACTTCAGGTAAATGCCGCCTTACAGAGTTAGCGTCGGTTATGGCGACATCAAATAAGAGTGTGTCTAGCCATGAAATGCCAAGTACATTGATAATACGAAAGGTTAAGTTCCCTTTTGTTGTTTTTTTTTTAATTTTTTTATAAGGTATAAAGAAGGAGCGACAAGTTGTTAGGAAACCGGATCTGAATCAAGCGACTCAGGTCCTCACGGTGAACTTGATCGAACAAATGCAGTTTGTCATCAGTTGGATGTGACTGCAGACAATTTATATTACAGGACATCTCTTTAGCAACAGTTCGGACAGTCAAATCTCAGAGGGGGCGACTGACTTGTCGGAAAGAAAAGAGCCGTGTCGAGCCGCAATGGTTGTACATTTTTTAAGGTTCAGTAAGGAACAATGAGGTCAACGGAGTAAGCAGTTTGATGTTTGTTGGACCGTGCATCATTGTGATAACTGAAGAATAAAAACCAACTAGATACCACTTATTATTTTATTATACTTCTTGTAGGCTCAACATGTTTCGGACACTACTATGCCCATCATCAGGAGCTCGCGACTATGATGTTGATTACCACATTGGTCGTTTCGTTCTTGGTTTGCTGTATGTTGGAGGTTAGGTTCTGTTAGACTGGAGTGGTGCCCGGGTTGCAGGCTGAGCCTGAAGATGAAGATGAAGATCTTCCGTACTGAATTTAGCTCATATCGATCAGTAAATGTAAAAATTACGTGTAGAAATTTTTTCGGCCTTTATGTACAATCTGACTGTCACTGAGACTATTTTCACCAAACTTTTGTTTTCTCGAATAATTTGCGCAAAGATCTCCTAAACTGAATTTCAAGAAATTCTGACCAAAAGGTTTAGTAACTCAAAATGGATCACAGACGAACGGACGGACGGACGGACTGACGTGGTCTTCACATATGGCCTTCCTTTTTTTTTACTTCGTAAAGAACACCTAAGTTTAAAAATATAAATTAAGATTTTTTCCCTCATTTTCCACGTCGGAAATTCTCCAGACTCTGTCCTTATGCTAGATATTGCATATTTTAGTGCAAACACTGTTGGTGTTTAGGACACATTTCCTTTCCTGAGCCTAAGTATATTACGTTTACTGTTACACTGCTTATTGTCATTGCTTTTTTCCGTTTTAGTTCTGTACATGCATAGCAATTTTAACGTGTTGTAAGCTATTGTATGCTGTCATATACTATAATAATAATAATAACAATAATATTTTTTTTTCAATGCCCCACATGTCCTTGTGGACTTCGTGGTCTTCCCTCCTGGGCATGGCAGAAGTGTAACCGACTTATGAGGTTGGGACGCCCATGAGGCGCGGTTACGTTGTCCCGATGATGTGAGTGGTGATAGAGGAGGATGTAGTTCCAGGAGGGCCCTTAAACCTAAATTCTACTAACCTACCCAGACCATGGTCACCGCGGGAATCCTCCCTTTCAGAGAAAATTCCCACGGTAGAGCCGGGAGTCGAACCCGGGACCTCATGAACAGTAGGCAGAAACTCTGACCACTAGACCACGAGGCTGGTCATAATAATAATAATAATAATAATAATAAGTCGAGGCAAATATTAAAGGGCCTATTCTTATTGAATTTCAATAATGTTCTTCGTTCTTTCTTGATCGTTTAATTCTGTTTGTTTGTTGTATCGTTATACTTGCGGTCTCTTCATATTTAGCTTTTAGACTGATGAATTAGTTTAGTTCTAACATACACCCAGCTTGTCCATCCTGACTTCTCACACATCCTATATCTCGCCGGAGTCTGTTGCAATCAAAGCAGTGAATGCAGCTGTAAAACCGGATGCCGCGAAGCCGCAATCTGACAGTACCTAAGGCTACAAGAAAATTGCTACGTGTGTTTAACATTCATTTTTACATAATCAATCATTGTTTAATTACGCGAACTTTCTCTGCGGGCAGCAGAAGAACTATAAAATGCACCTAAATTTACAACCAGGATTATAATCTGCGACTTCAATATACATGATCTAAATGTCCTGAGGTAATAATGTCGTTCGAATATTTATGTTAGGATATGTTTATCTGAAGTTTTAAAACAGCTGTAGGGGATCCAACAGTTATTAATAAGTAAAAATAAGACATACGTTTTCATAAACTTAATGGAATACAGTTACGAGCACAGAGTGGCCATGTATCAGCGACACACATTATGTATGGCTATAATCATAATAGAACTCACTAAAGAGTATCTTATGCCTTAGGGTAGTTCTCTTCAGTTACATTGTATAAAACGCGCCAACATTTACGTGCGCACTGTGCAGTACCGACCACTATAGGGGTGATGTCTGTTTCCTTTATCTTACTTTCACTGCATCTCAGAGGTACTCAGGTGCAGCCTGATTTATTCTGTTCAATGACAGCAACGAGAAGAGTATCCATTAAACAACCGAAAGTGTTTAAAGGTAGCCTGTGGTCATAATACTTGTAATTATTACACTAATGGCTCTCTTTGTGAGGCACTGACACGGGCTTACACAGTGTATCTGAAACTGGCACTCTTTCTGCTCCAGGTAAATCAGTCGTCATTATACTTACAGAGATTTCATTACTTCTGTCCCTTAGAAGAATGAGCATTCCCTAAAACGGGGGCACGGCCAAATTTCTAAAGATTTTGTACACCGTACTTGTTTACGTTTTGTTTAAAGAGGCAGTCAGTTTCTCGGAATACGTATATAGAAATCGAATGGAAGGTTGAATAATTAACAGCTTTAAATGAATGTGGAAGAAGCGATAATTGGCTAATTTGACGTATTATCCCGGCAGTTTAACTATACGACTGAGGAAAACCACGAAAACTTCAGAATAACGGGGTATCCTGGACGAAATATGAGCACAGAGCTTCTAAACAAGGAAGTGTTGTCCCATCGACTGCAACGGTCGTTGTTACGTATACCAAATATAACTCCTAAAACAATGGACAAAGTTGAGCCTAATAAAGATACAACGAGAAAACTAATATCACTGATCTCCGGTGAATCATTGGTGATTATCAACTTCGAGTGTGTTGTTTAACGAGCCTGTCACTTGTTGAGATTATAATGTAGCGTCATTGATAGATAAAAGAAGGAGTGTGGAGCACCGACACAACGATACTGACAACGGTACTTTCTCCATCACAAATCCCACTTGGGTTGGCCCAGGAATAAATCAGGGGCCCTCGCCGACAGGGGCAGGCCACTAGCCACCAGAGCCATAGGATGGTTCGCTAATGTCTTCAACGAATATTGTATTCAGCACTGCCATCGTTGTTACTGAGCGGACCACGACTTTAGCTCCTGCCGACGAACGACTCTCCCAGCCTGGCTGTATCTATGACCAGTCACAGCAAGGCACGTTCCATTGTTCTACCGTCCTCATTCTCTGCTCTGATCTGTGCATTTCTGTGTTCACGACCGAGATTTAAAGCTTAGTCTCATGACGTAAAGTTGACGTAACGAACAGTATATACCAGTTTAGCTGCCGTGGTTCTTCAAAATGAGAGTAAGTTCTCCTTTTACCTACGCGATCACTTACTGAAGGACGTTGAATCAAGGATAAGTAAAATGGTTTAATAACAGTCGTGAAAGCTGATATACTTAGCTACCTTATTAACTGATAAATGTACATATTCGCGCATTTACACTTTAATGCCACTATTCCAGTGACACTGCTATAGTGGTCCCTTATAACGCGTCACCTAACATAAAGTCCAGTAAACACACAGAACAAACCCAGTGTTGTATTCAGCATTGCCACATACAGCATGAATAAAAAAAATAATTTAAATAACATGGAAAAGAAAACTGATATCACAAAACCGAAAAGTTAGCTTAACGTTCATACAAATTGAAATAGCCCCTGTGCATGCCATGAGAGCACATGGGTTAATAGAGGCATAGCTCCCTTCATTCTTAACCTCAACACTAGAAGGATGTAAGCTAAGGGGTCAGCTTGAAGCTCCATCCTAAGAGCTGACGTGTCTGAATTATAAATGCTAGTTACCGTACGCCAATTCTGACTCTTTTCGCAAACGCGGTTATACTGCTTCTTGTCATCCCGTTACGGCAAATGCTTTGACGTAGGTCACAGCCACTTCCTGCCTCGTTCCTCAGCATTCAGCTCTGAGGGGAGTATGTTGACATCTAATTTGAAGTTACAAAACCTTGACTCTAAGCAATTACACACATATATACATGCACATATGTACATACGTACACATATATATACAGGCTTACATAAATAGTACATATATGCATACTATAGTACATATACATACATATACACACATAGAAGAATGCCAACATAAATAGGCCTACATACGTACGTACATTTATACACAAACATATGTGTTTGTGTATACACACACATACACACACACATATATATATATATATACACATATATACGAGTATAATTGCGGGTTCACACACGCACCCACACACGTACGCAAGCACACGCTCTGACCGACATATAACTGCTTCAGATGTGAAAAACCAGAACGAAGTGTGCTGTTTAATTTTTTCAAGCAACGTTTAACGGAATAGTAAGTACCTACTTTTCATTTAAAGACTCATTAATATCAACTCAATTTACAACACAATTGTAACAAAAAGTCACAGTTTTTTTTAATAAGTCACTGTATTATACATTGTACATTCCGTAACAATGTATACGTGTCCACAAAATGTATGGGTCTCCAGATGTTTGTATGTATGACGCACACACTGCTTTAAAGTTCAAAGCTGAATATGGTTAGCCCGTAATGCGGCAAGTACATGTGAACATTCTTTCATATAGCGACAAATAGCCGTCCGTGACCACAGATGTTTAGACACTATCTTACTTACTCACTCCATGGTGCAGAGTCCTACTTGAGAAGCTAACTGCTTTGCAGCTAGTCAAGAAATTCCCCGCATTTCACGGAATCCGAACGTTCATTACCGCACTCACAAGCGTCCGCCACTCGTCTCTATCCTGGGCCAGCCCAATCCAGTCCATATACCCGCATCCCACCTCCTAGAGATCCATCTTAATATTATCCACCCATCTATGCCTATGTCTCCTAAGTGGTCTCCTTCCCTCCGGTTTCCCCAACAAAACCCTATACAACCCCCTCTCCTCACCCATACGCGCCACATGCCCAGCCCATCTCATTCTTCTCGATTTTATCACCCTCACAACATTGGGTGAGGAGTACAGATCATTTAGCTCCTTCTTATGCAATCTCCTCCATTCCGCAGATTTTAGACACTCTCAGTCAAGTTAAATATTCTACTGCTCTGATCAGGATGTACGTTCGTAATTCATCACATAAGATGGCAGTATCCTGCACCTAAAAACTTGAAAATGAAAGTCAATTTCCTGAATTTAAAATTAAATTAAAATCTTGGCAACCCGTGAAAACGGTAGTTAGCAGCAAAGAATATCAAGTGATTCATCCAATTTTCAAAATACATGGTTATTCCTAAGTCCGTGAAGCATGTTAGAAAACTGGCTGATGCCACAGTTGAATGAAGACAGTAATGATTATATCTTTCAACAAGATGGCTCTCCGGCTCACTAAAAGGACGTGCGAGGCTATCTCAATCGAAACTTGCCACAAAGGTGGATAGGACGCACAGGAAAAGAAGATGACGCGTTAATGCGGTGGCCACCCCGGTCCCCGGATATAGCACCGTGCGACTTTTTCTTCTGGGGGTTTGTGAAGGACACTGTCTTTGTGCCTCCACTCCCCGCTAACCTCCAGATTTTCGCAACCGTATCACCGCTGCTGTGGCTCTGGTCGACCGTGATGTGCTGACACACGTGTGGAACGAGATGGACTATCGCATAGATGTATGCCGTATTACCAAAGGTGGACACATTGAGCATTTGTGAAATATGTAAAGAAAAACTTGGAGAGTTTCTCTCTCTATCGGCGTAAGAAGTACCATGATCCGTTGAGTAGTTTATTTGTTGCGAATTTTTAAAATGTTTCACGGACTTATTAATAACCCTGTACATTGCAGTAGTCTTAATATATTACAATAAATAATTATATGGACTGCATGTGGCATGAAAATTTACTTTCATTAATGTATGGTACAAAAAGGTAATGAATAACAACAATTTAATATAAATTCGCCGACCTGAAGTTACAGTTGATCTTGTGAATCTGTAGGTATACAACTGTATTTCAAGGCCAGCTTCCAGCCACACAGATGGCAGCACGGGCTTCAGCCTGCAGAAGGTGTGGTCCATGTCTTAACGGGACTTAGCTATGTCTCAGGGTTGTCCCAGTATATATATATATATATATATATATACATCTTTTATATTCAGTTTTGACACCAATATATTAAAGCATCTCCGCACTGTTGTGCAAAGTTTTCAC
>Ga0123355_10004799_pt1 | contig 19673 bp, 16 predicted proteins | sample TergutEmb28metaG_3_FD_89872 | JGI IMG/M metagenome (GOLD analysis project Ga0123355, IMG submission 89872) | Embiratermes neotenicus P1 segment gut microbial communities from Petit-Saut dam, French Guiana - Emb289 P1 | ecosystem: Host-associated > Arthropoda: Insects > Digestive system > Gut ...
ATATATATATATATATATATATATATATATATATCACAGTCTGTTATATTTCCATATACCATCTGATGATAATTTGCTGTTACTGGAACCTTATGTAGGAGGTTAGCAGGTCCATCTGAAATAGTAGTCATTTTTATTGATTCAGAGTGATGCAATACCAGAAAAGTATGATGATCCCCCAGTTACATGGCAGTGAAAATGTACCTCATCTTAGCCATCAGAAGGCTGCCATCTTTACTACATTATACTGTGTACTTACTGTTTCTGTTCATTTAAATGTTTATGGTTTATTAACTGTTTGATTGCAGAAATCGGGTCGTTGGAATGCAATGCATGTTCGTATTGCTTGGGAGATATATCACCATCAGCAGAAGCAGCAGCAAGAAGTAAAAGCTGGAGCAGGAAAGGCAGAACTGCTTAGGCCACCAAACCATCTCTTTCCTACTGGCCTAACTGCTCCACCCCGCCCACATGACCTGCCTTCATTTGCCACTTCTCTTTCAGGACACAGAGGACCACCTTTTGATACCACGCCACACCCAAGCAGCTTTCTTAACCCACCTACCAGTCATCTTAGTAAGTAGGACATGTATGGAAGTACTAAGTGTCTTGGTGCATGACAAGTGGATTTCATTGTAATGAGTTTATTGCTTTTCAGGTAGCGGAGTTTCTCCATTTGGACGATACCCTGCAACTTTCAGCGGTCCAAACTCCGCTTTCCCGGGTCTTGGAACTTCAGTTTTTCCATCTCCAAGAGACCTACCACCCCTCCCAGCCCTTGGGCCTGTTCATGATCCCTGGAGTCGGTGAGTGATACCTGAAGGAGATCATTTTGTAATGTGAAAGTATTCTGAATCATGTTACTCTTTATGCATTTAAGTATTCATCTTTTAGACTGCAACGAACCGCGGGCGGTTTCCCAACGTCGGCTGCAAGTCCATGGGGTCTGAAACCTGAACCAAGTCCACTGGAAAGGAGGGAGCTTGAGGAAAGAGAGAGAGAACGTGAGCGGGAGAGGGAACGCTGTCGTAGGGAGCGAGAACGCGAAGAACAGCGTGAGAGAGAACGGCGAGAAAGAGAGCGGGAAGAAAAACAACGCAAGTTGGAGGCAGAGCGTGAGAGGGAACGTGAACGTGAGAGGGAGAGGGAAAAAGAGAGGGAAAGGGAAAGAAGGGAAAAGGAGAGGAGAGAGCTGGAGAGACGAGAACTAGAACGGGAACGAGAACGTCTTCTTCACCAGCAGCGTGTCGAAAATAGCAACAAAATTATATCTCGAGACAGGTCACCTATTCGAAATGGAACTGCACCAGATGGTGATGGAGTGAGAGTGAAGGAAGAACCTCGGACTGGCAAGGAGGATGATGTGGTTTTATTGAGTCGGCCCGGAGCAGCAACTGATGCTCGCTTCCATCCCCACCACTATTTGTCTCGACACCCCCACGGTATTCCCCCTCCTCCAACATTGCTGGATCGGTCCAGAGTGGTCCCACCAGTACTAGGTGCTCCTCCAATACCACCACACTTTTCCACTGGTCCTGGTACGACTTGGCCAGGAGCAGATCCTTTCAGAGATAATGCGTACAGGTTTGACCCACTTCAGCTGCGTTTTAATCCGCTGATGGCTGCAGCATTTAGGGCTGAAGAAGAAGAACGTGCCAAGTTATTTCAGCCCTACCCACCACCCCCAGGTCCCCATTTACGGGGAAAGGCGCCTAGTCCCTCAGGAGCAATGCAAAATAATCATCATCTCCATCACCGGGCAGGACCTGGTCCTGGACCAGGACCAGGCCCAATAGGACACAAACTGGCATGCCCAACTCCTCCTTCAACCAGACCGCTGGACGGCACACAAGTGGTGGACTTACATAAGAAGGAGGAGTCTTCACAGTCACGATGATAGCCGCTCTTGCCCTGCGTGAATGTGTTCCAAGTGGCAGCCCCACGAGACCAGAGAGGAACCAGGGAGCTGTGACTGTCCAGTTTTGGATCTCTTCCCCATTTGTTGATAGTGCTTCTAGCATTTTTCAGTCTTGCTTCCTGCTGTTTCCTCCATCTGGTCTTGTTACCTTGCTAACCAAGTCATTGTGTGATTTTTGACTTGCAAAAAGAAACTCTTGTCTGTCTGTGTGCTAATTTATTTTATTACGAGAAGAGAGAATGTAATTTAAATACCAACAGTGGACTTGAGTTCTGCTCCTGTAGTTCAGTACATTGTGTATGTGCACTTCTGGCCAAATTGTGAAATTGATATGACAATTTTGCATTAAGTATTTCTTGACCAACCACACCAAATAAAAAAGAAGCTGAATCTGGCATGTTAGACCCAGCACTTTTTTAATACACAAAATGAGTGGAATGCTTTTTTACATTGAATGAGCAATGTCATATTTTTGCGTGAAGAAAGTCCTTTTTTTATGTAAATTGTCTTTCAGAAGGAAGTAAATCAATTTTAAAAGTATTCTTTCCTGCAGGTTCAGCAGTAAACTTCATCCTTACTTTGCGTCTGTACAGTAAACAAACTATGAAATAATTTATTAGTTGCTTTAATAGGTGCTACCATCTGTTGTGATGTCCTGCTATGGCCATAATAACATGAAATGTTCAACTAAAAAGTTTGAAGAAAAAGAAGCATTTAAATGGCTGTGGGCCAGATGCTTACATTGCAGACCTGTGACTGTCCAGCAAAATAGAATTGTTCCCTCTCTAGGTTGTTTCAAACTGCCACACTTGGAATGTAAGATTAATTTTATTTTGGAAATATTGTTACAATTATCGTTTGGGTGTACTTTCTTACTATTGTAAATAATTTGGCTATTTGCAGGGAGTGTGCACAACTACAAATGAGTTACATGGAATGTAATTGAATTAAATTTACTTTATTTTTGACTTTCTTTTCAGCAGATGATGTAAAACATATGAAACTGAATAGTATGTTCTGGGATTGTACGAACAGGGGTTGCTGCAGCCTGAAAACTGACCTTCTGTCACCAACATTAGATGCATATTTATCACTTAATGTTTCTGTTTCTCTTTCATGTTACTGCATAACAGAGGCATAGGCTGAACTTGACTGTTTATCATATTGTGGTCTTCTGGGTTGTAACATGTTGTAGCTCCTTTAGAGCAGAGGAAGGAAATTTTGCTCTGGAGTAGGAGGCATTATGTTCCTAGAAACATCCATCTTGACCCATCAGACTACAACATGGTGTTAACAGTGCAGAAGTTCACAATATGAACCCACACTGCTATGAAAACCTCAAATCTGAATGTATTGATTGCTTTTCATTTCAAACTTTTATCACATTTGATTATGGTACCTCTACCCTGCGTTGATGTTTATGTACAGGAAAATTCTCTTACTCTGATTTGCACAGGATCAGACAGGTGTCAAATTATCGAATATTCTGGATTATCAGATAGTACCTATACTGAGCTAAGTTCTTACAGGTAATTTTTTGTTACTGGTCCTATACTGTTGGGCTGTGCAGCTAATCAGAGAAGTATTCCAATTGGATATCCTTCATCTTCCAATTTTGGGTCATCAGGTTACTCTTCTATGTTTTTCTGGAGTCTGTGTGGCCAAAGAAGTTGATGGCGTAGGAAAAAAGGAGTTAGGAATATCATGACAGTTGATGTCAAGACTTTGGAGGCCTCATTGTCCCTAGTAACATTAATTTACTTTGTACAGCTGGGTGTAAGATAGTCGAGTTGAATCCACTTCACATTTTACCATGTTGGGACCACCAGTCAAAGTTTCATATACTGTGCCCAAATTAATTTGGGGGTGTATTATGTTAGTTTTGTGTTATTTGGTATTCTGTAAAGTATGTTCAGTAACTCCAACAAATCAGTAGCTATTGAATCTGTTGCCTGACATTTCCAGCCCTTAGTCAGCCGGTACAGTGGACTTGATTTTAACTAGAGGCTGTGAATCAGCGAAGTCGGTTGTAGTCAGTTATTTGTATTTTGTTGTGGTTAGGTGTTTTAAAATACAGCATTTTTGGTAGAGGACAAAGATTTTAATTTCTGCTTGCTTTAGTCATTTTCATAACCTGCTTTTCTTATTCTTGTGTTCTAAAAATGACAATATCTGAAGAGTTTTATGTAAGTAGTGATGTGGTACTTGTTTCCAATCAGAAATGTATAAGCCACAGCTTTCTTTAGCCATTTGGCCCGCCCACAGTCGCTGCAATATAGCCTCACCCAGCACCCATGTAAAAATAATCCTCCATTGATAACATAAAAGCTTTTATTCTTTACCATATTAATTGCAGTATTTATCAAGTTCAGCCTGATCTTCAGTCCTGTGTTATTCAGTGCATTTGGGCTTCCTTCAGATTAAAGACCCACACACTGTTCAGAATGCTGTATTAATCATGGATAGCTGTTATGAATTTTATATTCTTTTATTATTATGTCACATATTTTGGTTGAAAGTATTACTGCACTTTGCTGCATGACCCCACTGAAAATTCAGTGGTTTTTTTTTTTGTGTAACATTAATTTAAAATTAGATGAGTTTTATGAATTATGATGAAATGCAGTTTAGAAATGTACCTTTACAAAACATTTCACCTGCCTGTTGTTGCTGTTGTTATTGTTGTTGGTAATTTTCTGGTGTAAAATCTCTGATACACATTCATTATGTTCCATATCCATGCATTATATGTTTATTTCATTTCACACAATAACACTGACAAATGCATGTATGTAAAATGTGTTTATCACGCATTATTTATTATGTTGTGTTTCAGTTGCCATAATGATCGTCATCAGGTTAATTTACAAGATTGCAAGGAGTCCAAGCAAAATGTTATAATGCCACTCAGTGTTACAAAGTATGTCTCAGACTTCCTACGTGGTCACTGATATTAACTGATAAAATCTGATAAAATTAAATTTCTGTAAAAACTGGGTGTATTCTGTGTAGTTAATATGCACCCTGTATTTACTGTGGAGTTGTGTGCTGCAAGGGGGAATGTTTGAGACCAAGGCTTCACTATGTATAGCACATACGAAGTTTCTTCTGAGATTTGGTATTACGGGAGGTACCATATTTTAAACATTAAATGTGCTGAGTCTTAACTTTTCATCAGTTAGATGATAATGAATAATAAACATACTAGATGAGGTTGCTGGTTGGATAGGGCTTTAGCCACACACATACACACACAGGTTAGGTGATTTATGTCTTAGTGATGTGTTTTCCTTGCCCTTCATGATGCCAATTTTCAGAAGTTTCATGTGACACAAGTCATTTTACACATTGTTTTTGACTGCATTGACTGAGACCAAATGTGTTTGGTATTTGTAAGTTTCAGAGAAACAGTAGCTGCCATACAGGGGTTCATAAGTGTTCTATAAGTATCCCATGTTAAGTATTTCATATACCTTCAACAAAAAATGAAATTACTTGGCATTGGTTTGATGTGTTTTAGGCCTTACAAGGATTACATTTTAGGTTTAACTTCTAGATACTGCAGAAGACAACAGAAATCTTCATTGAGGATAATTAACAGACCTGATAAAACTTGAATACCATATTTCCCAAATGCAAGTCAACAGCACTAGTTTCCAGTGTAAGTGCATCCAGAGAGAGAGACAGGGAACTTGCAAGGGGATCCCATAGCACATGCTGTGCTCCTTCATAACATTAGAAACAAGGAATCAAGCAATACAAATCAATTCTTAATGAAATGACTGATTGCAGACACTCTGTAGGTACTGTTCTATATGACACCATGATGAAATATTTCAAAAAAACTTTTTAAATACAAATTTGGCTTATGGGTAACGTTATAGTATTTCACTGTGCTCCAGAACAGTTTTCTGAACTGCTACTTCTAGTGGTTCTCCTACGTGCATATCTTATGACATCCCAATATGAGTGAAGGTCATAACCAGGTTTTTTAATGTGAATAGTATATGAATTCTTAATTTCATAATTATTGTCTTTCTAACAAATGTACTACCTTTGTGTTGTTTATGAAGAGAAGTGTGCATTCTAACCTTACACTGGTCATGCCCACTGTGTATTATGATCAGGTGTGTTGGGTCTGAGGAACTGGGAGGCTAATGCTTGTAAATATTGCGGAATTAACCATGAAGAGAAAATTTATATTTACCTCAAATTAGTAGGTTTTATTCTAATTACACATCACAAAAACATTATCAGAATGGGCCCTCAAGTAACAGAGTATAAAAAGGTATGAATTTTGACTGTGTTGGTATTTACTATTGTAAAAACAAAACTTTGTCATAGTGATCACTGCAGATCATATGCTGATTTCCTAGAATACAAGAAACATAAGCATGTCTAGAATCAGTGAAAATGAATGTACTTTTTATTTGGATAATTATTTGGAGTCTTCATCCCCCAGAAAACAAGATTAACATGAATGGTCGTGTACTCCAAGTGTAAATGTATGAAGCACTTCTTGAAAGCAGTAAATTTTTCTGTCCTGCCTTCACAGCTGGTATTTGCCCATATGTTGAAGAAGGATGTTCTGGAATTTTACCCACCACTGCTCTAATTTTCTTTTTAATACCTCGAGCACACTGTTCAAACTTTTCTTGACCAGGTTGTCCCATTGTGTGTAGTTCTATAACCTGTCTCCTGAATTCTGTCCTTTTTTTACTTGATTCCTCTGAAATGAGGCTAATTAGTTATTGGACTGTTCAGTGCAACATCACCTAATTCAAAACTATTTATTCTTAGAAGTCAGGCAGTTTTGAGCACATTCTTATATGAATTGCAGCCAGCTGGTACACTTTCCTTCTTTCCTTTTGCATTTTATAATCATTAAATGTCACATGGTTTACTAAAATACATCATTTTTTTTGTAGACTTTTGGGAATTGATTAATGTTGCTTCTGCCTGCCTCTCAAAGTTCATGTTTGATGCGAAGGAGTTAGCCTGAGATGTTTATATAATGGACCAAATGCAGTTTATCGCAAGTTTGCTTTTTAATTTTGTCTTTCTCTTGTTTTTGGGTCTCTGAATTTCTTGGTCTGCCCAATCACAGATTTTAACTTTTTCAGGGAATTCTTCCAGCAGTCAGTTCATCTCTTCAATAACCATGTTTTCACAACTCCTATCTCTGTGTTCTCTTCATTTGAATCCTTTGGTGTAATTCCGTCAGTCAAGAGGCTGTATTCTCTCCATGTTGCTTACAGCCAATGAAACAGAATGTCCCGCAACAAAAAATGTATTGCAGAAAATATGCAACAGGTGTGGAAAAATAAGTTTAAAATGTAGTGCACATTTGAAATGTGATGGCACACGCGCAGAAACCAGATTTGGTCTTTCAGCAAAAGAGACGAGTCCATTTAAATTGGCCGGGGAGGGGGGGTCAGTTCAGTCGACTACTGGCAGCCGAGGTGTGCGCATCAGCGGTAGTAATGATAGTAATGCTGGATACACCTTGTTCTGAGGTAGAGTGTAAAACTACTGGCTACCCACTCCACTCGCATGTTTCCCCTTCACTTCCCCAACTGTGTCTCACCATGTGCCATCAGGTTTCAACTGAGCTCTACCTTCTTGAAAACTGCTCCTACTGGGCACAGTGGGTCTGATGGGTCCAAAGACAGAAAATTGTTTTAGCCATGTCCTTTTGCTGAGAGTTTCCAAGTGATGCTGATGGCTTCTGGATCTACCACGATCTCTTTCCTGCATTTCTGCCTTACCAGCCCAACAACCCTTGTCTTCCACAACTTGCTTTACCTCAACTCACCTCCACACCTTATCCTAATCCCTGGCCTTTTCAGGTCTCATACACATGTGCAGAAGGGTGGTTTTGTCCATGGGCTGCTAACCCTTAAGTGGGTGACAGAGGTGGTACATAGTAAGTGATGTGGCTGGCCACTTGGCTTTATGTGGTGTGGCAGAAACTGCTTCTTATCACTTGTATTGTTTCTCTTCAGCCCTCTGCTGCTGTTTGCTGAACATCCACTCTCCCATGGGTGACCAGTGGTGATTAGCCCTCAATATGCCTCAGTCTTTTCACTTCCCAGCAACACAGTTTTACATCCTACTCCTCCAATTGCTCTTTGATTGGCTCCTTAACCCTTCCAGTCAGCCAGTCATCAATTACTTTACATATATGTTCGGCCACCCATAGCTGTGGCATTGTTCATGGACACCTGACTGTGAAGGATGAAGACAATACATTGCCTGGAACGTTGAGGTTTCGTTACTTATTGGTGCAGTGTCATATCCCAGAAGAACAGAATCTACAATACTGGTGGAGTAGAGGGAAGGAGGGGATAGAAACCTTTACTGCTTGGAAGTAACCCCCCCCCACTCTTAGACCCAACACAACCACTGGATGGTTAAAGTAAACAGTGACAAGTGACCTGTTCTTCTAATTCACACTTCATTGTTACTTCTCAATTCTACAATAAGTTATAAATATTAGAAACATGCACTTTCCATAATTTTGCAATGTGGAATGAAACACAACCTAGTAATGTTTCTCAATCTTCTTATAGACTGGGTCATAACTTTTCTGCTTGGCGTGAAGTTTTCACCTTTTCATGTACATCATGTTCTTTTGCATTAATGTTATGTCTTATATTTTTTGTTGCCAATAATGATTTCAAAAAGATTTGAAAGAGAGTTACATTGAAATGTAAATATTATATAAATAATGATGAAGTGGGTAGTATCTAGTCCTCAGAAAATGTACCTGTAGGTAATGTTGTTTTTGAACATGGGGGGATTGGGGGGGATTGGGATTCAGATTCTAGTTGTTACAGATATTTATCATATTTATTGAACAGCAAAGGTAGGAGGTGAAATTACCCCTGCTCCACAGCACTTGTTCCTTGAAAGTGTATGGGAGAGTGGAGGTAAATCTGTATGTGTCCGTAACTGTGATGGCAGTGAGTGATCATATGCAAACTTAGACCACTGCAGCCCCAGTAATCCAATGGATATAAGGCTGCATTGACTGGTTAGCCCTGGGCATGGTGTAAATAAGAAATACTCCTCCCCTTGCCAGGAATTGCAACCTTGTTGTCTGCACAGCCAGTCAATGACTTGAGCTGTAAAGTGATGTATTAAGTATGCTCTGTTTTTACAAAAATGTAATTTATTTGATCATGAATAAAAACATTTATATCTTTCTGACATGTGTAATGCACCACGTTCATCCAAATGCCATTTCATGCATATTCTGAATAAACAAAGGCACAATGGAAATAAATCCAAATTCCTGTACAGAGTGAATAACATGAACAGGTTTTGAGCCTGACACCTTTGATTGCATAGCAGGGCAGACACATTGTAAAGATTAAAAGTTAACTGTTCTCAAGTTCTGAAGTAGACTTGTCCTTTTTTTTTTTATTATTTTTGGCATGTGCAACAGAAGTTTATAAGTATTGAGTCAAGCAATTCAGCTTGCCTGCAGTAGTATACACTTCAGACTGCATTACATTGCAGTCTGAAGTGTGATGAGTAACTGCTCCCAAGAATGTTCTTCTGTTAGGGGTCAGTTTGTATGAGATATTTGATCAGATCTATTTTCCTATTTATGGCAGAGAATATTTTTTTCACTCATTTCAAGCTGGTATGTGTTACAGAATAAAATGTCATCCTGAAGAAAAGCGGTAAAGAAACATTGTATATGTTCAGGAAGCTGTGGACCAGACATAATGAGCAGACCTTTAGTTCTTAGATGATGGAACCATTTTTAAGAAGGGGACAAGTAGGTGGTTGATGATGTTCAAAGTTAGATACATGTACAAAGCACTGCTGTCACAAATGTCTCTATTAAGAAACTAGCATATTGTTGATGTAGGACAGAAGATTCATGTTACGAGAATTGTCTTCTATCATACATGTGTCACTGTAAATGATTTAGTACATAGTACCACTGAAATTAGATGTGCTGCACGTGTGCACAGACTGGGTTCATAATCTCACCAGTGACCAGAAATGAATGTGCATGGAAGTCTGCAAGTGAAATTTGACTCTTTTTGACCATAACACAATTCTTATCCGTTACCACCTGTAATGAGTTGTGGGTAAGATGTTATGACCTGGAGTAAAAACATAATTCAAGTGTAGTAATAAAGTGGCTCACCGCGAGTGAAGAAAGGACACACAGCACCTTTGGAACAGTACTGTTTATATTCCTAACATGGCAATGCAGAAAAAGAGACCAGAGTTCCTTATAAAACAGCTATGTATTGCACAAATAATTCTGGGCATTGCTGATGCTAAAACATGAATTATGAGGGCAGAAACTTGGCTCCAACAGGGAAGAGATGCAAGCCACTGCTGTAGTCCTACTAAAGGTGTCAGAAGATCTGCTGCATGTATTAGAGAAATGGGTGGAGTGCTGCATAAATGTGTGGCTTGTGAAGGACACAGTGAAAAAAGGACACTACTGTATTTACCTAACTATAAGGCGAGCGTGTTTTTTTCCTGTCAGCTGAAAAATGAGGGGTTGCCTTATAGTTGTGCACAAAGTGAAAACTCATTCTGTATAGGTCTTTTCCTGGAAATTTAAATTGTTAGAAGGGGTTGTCTTATATGCATGGGGCATATTTGGCTAAATAACATTATACAAATAAATACTATACCTCAGTCAATAAGACAACTTTTATTTTGTATGCAATGGTATATATGTCAGGGTGACATGTTTTGACCTACTCGGTCATCCTCAGGCCCTCCAAGAAAACAGATCCAAGAGTTATTTAGTTTATGCACATTGTGGGATCGCAAATGCTCACAAGAAGCAAAAGTGTATAGGTTGTATAAATTGAACTTGTTATGTGATGGTTTTAACTTACTCTTATCTGACATGGTAGTATATTATAATCACTGTATAAAAGATAATATAAAAACTTTTGTTATTTTAGTTTTAAAAATTCTTCAAGCAAGGTAGTATGTTAAAGAGGTAGTACATTAAAAATCAACTGTCTATAAAAGACTGCTTTACTTTATAGTTTTCAAACTGTGAACTTTATGGGGCATGTTTATTATTTGTCAATGATGAGAGGAGCTGATGATCTTCCTCTTTGATGGCATGGAGATAAGAAGGAAATTCACATCATCTGAGGTATTAGTATTTGATGGTAATGTCATGTGTACTTGCAGCTTAGTTGGCTAATGTCGAACTTTTTTTGTGTGGTTGGGTTGAGTTGATTATCCTGTATTCGGGTGAGAAGGTTGTTTTTTCCATACGTTGTGTTGATTTTTCTTGTAGACCTTGGAGTTAAGGGTGAATGGCCTGATGTAGGTTGCTTGACAGCTTGTATCACTGTGAACCAGAGTGTTGATCTTATGCAACTTTCTTGGAGGGCCTGAGGATGACTGACTAGGTCGAAACATGTTGCCCTGACATATATACCATTGTATATAAAATAAATGTTGTTTTATTGACTGCTGTATAATATTTATTTGTATGTTATAACACTTTGGGATGGAAAACTTAAAAAATAAATAGCATTATGCCAAACCTCACGACACATTGGATACAGAATAGTGTTAGTAGTCTCATTACTTGCAAAATGCACTTTGTGATACCTTTAATATTAAGAATTTCTCACACGTCTGTGACCCTTGTTGTGGTAATTGTACTTGAAAATCTTTTAATATTTGTCATGAGTGTGTCTTATTGATCATTACAAAATTGTTGCTCTATGCCAATATTTAAATCTCAATTGCACCATCGCTCCATACATATGTGTGTGTAAATAAAATGTTGAGAAGCTTCAAATGGAAATGTTCAAAGGCACTTCCATTGAGCTTCTTGAGACTGGATACACCCTGGAAGCAGTAATGAAAGGTACACATTTGTCCGAATCTATATGTTAGTTGTATTTTGTAACTCAGATGTGTATATTGAATTTTATGTGAAACACACAAGTGCCATTTTTTTGACACTGGGTTACTATCTTAGTATGATTTTCACTCATTTCTTGTATATGGGGTATGAAATGAATGCATGATGTGGAGGTTCATTTCTCCATATATATATTTTTTGGGGGGGCCAGAGTAATAGTTTTCACAGAATTTTGTAACAGTTTTGAAAATTAGATAATGTCACATATAATGAGGTGCAACAGGAAGAAAAGTGTGCAGCGAACAGTTTCTTCAATTGAGAACTTTGAGACTGGAATTTGTATACACTGCTATTGTTCATATCAGTGCTTTGCATTATGTTTTGAAGTTCTTCCCACCCACCCCCCCAACCCCCTACAAAAAAATACACTCACATACACACGTGCGCGCACATACAGACAAATGGTATGCTGTACACTCTTGTCATAGAAACTGAAACTGCACCCTGGTCTGTCACGCTCTTCTGTAGTCTCCTGTAATTCACAGAGGTTGTGTTTTATTTCACAGAATATCCAGTACCTGAAGTTTGTTTTTGATGAAGCAGCGAAAGAAAATAAGAGGACCTGTTTGAATTTGATGAAGAAATGTTATAAAAACTTAAAGAAAAGTTACAAGCTGAAATATTAAGGGAAGTGATGCAGGAAAAACTTAAGCATTCAAGTTGAAATTGTGATTTTAAGCACATTCAAAATGTGTATTAAGATTTTTTAAGTTTGGAGTAATGCATTGAACCCATGTACCATGAAAGTGTTATTGTTTTAGATCTTCTACCCTGCAATTATGTCAAAACTGCTGTAATTTGTGGACCATAAGACATGTTTTTTTTTTCTTCTTCTTCTTTTCTTTTCTTTTCTTGCTCTGATCAGTACTGTGTAAAATTCTCTTGTATCTTATTGAGCTAATGTGCATCAGTATGACTTTCACAGGAACTATTCATGAGATTCCCATGTTTAGTGGGGGGGATAACATTAGTTATTACCTTACAATTACCAACACTGGTTCAGTAGCATGCAGTGATAATGAGTTTGTCAAAATAAATGTGTTCTTGTAAGGGAATTTGTGGTAAACAGACAAGCATTTCGTATGAAGTAAGTTGCAAATTAAATGTGATAAGAGTATGTGAAGAATTTGGTAATATAGCAGCGAAAAGCTTGTTGGTCCACTTCCAACCAAGAAAGTGTTACACTAATGGAGAAGACATGATTTACAAGAGTAGAGAAGAATAAACATTTTTTTCATCGATGTATTACAGAACAGCCGTACCTGGAAGCAGAGCTAATGGACCACAAACACAATGGAATTTCTGTGTTTGTAACACTGACCATTTCTGAAATGATAAGATGGGTAGGCAAACATGGCATTACTTATTTTACTTGGACAGCTTCTGGATGTTGGCAGATTGGAGAGTCAAGGCAATCAGGAACTGCGATAGCTTTGTTGGTATAGTGACTAGATGAGGGTGCATGATCAACCATTTGAATCCCAGCTGGGGCAAGAGTGTTTTCTCCAAAACTTGCAGACTGGTTCTTGGGCCCACCCAGCCTTCTGTCCAATGGGTACTGGGAGCTCTTTCCCTGGGATTAAAGTGACTGGGAGCTCTTTCCCTGGGAGTAAAGTGACTGGGAGCTCTTTCCCTGGAAGTAAAGTGACTGGGAGCTCTTTCCCTGGAAGTAAAGTGACTGGGAGCTCTTTCCCTGGGAGTAAAGTGACTGGGAGCTCTTTCCCTGGGAGTAAAGTGACTGGGAGCTCTTTCCCTGGAAGTAAAGTGGGCAGTGAACAGACTGACCAGTGACCACCATCTAATGCTGAGATTAAGATGAGTGGAACTGTCTCTCCTATATGCCTTCATAGCATGTACAAAGACAACTTTACCTTACCTTCTACCGTGGACTAAACATATGTATTTGTACTAAAATAGCATGAGATGCCAGCTGAGAATGGAACATGTATTTCAGAAATCAGTGATTCCTGCTAGGAAGAAATGTTTTATATTATTCGTTCTGTGCATTGATACATAGTTTATATTTTTTAAACCAACTAAATGCACAAATGTTCAATTACTAGTAATAATACTAGTAATAAACATTTGTGCATTTAGTTGTTGGTTATTTAAAAAATATTGACTATTGAATAATTGTTTATATAAGATTACAGTGTGTCTGAAGTATTGTTTCCCTAAATATTCCTTCTATGATGCTGCTGTGTCTTGTGGTCCATAAAATATGTTAATCACAGACTGTCAAGATTTGGTTAAAGAAAATGTGTTGTCCTGTGCCTAGTGACAAACAGGGAGGACCATGGGATGTGGAATCTTGAATGCAGTGCCAAAACTTAATGCAGCCTAACAGTTTAAATGCTGGCTGCAGGATGTATTTGAAATTTATTTTATGCTTATTATCTTTATATAATTGCTTGGCAGGGCACTGTTTTTCAGGTTGTCACCTTTTTTATTGTTTTAATGGAAACCAAATGAATGACTAATCTTCATTACAAATAGAGACAAATTGCAGCGGCAGTCAATAGAAGCAATTGTGTTGCCAGATAGGACCCACTTAGATTGTTACTGTCACTGCATACTTATTCTCTCTCTCGCTCTCTCTCTCCCTGTCTCTTTCTGTCCCACAACTTTCAGGTTCATACCATGCATGTTCCATGAAATTGTCATTTCAGAGTGTCCTTCAAGGACTGTAATGTGTATGGGTGGATCAATGAAAGTGTTATCAGTGGATGTCATACACATATACATACCTACCTCCATACATTCCATGGGTCCACACGTACGTCACAAAGACAATAGGATGTGGAACAAGTCATAAATATACAAATATACACAATTTTTGCAGTGAAAAGTACTATAAATATTTTATAAGACAGTATTATAGATATCTTTATGCATAAAAATTGGTGGTGTTGAATTCTATGAGTTACTGTTATTTGAATTCCACTGAAAGTATGGCAGTTACTTGGTTTACCTACATAAGTGCATATCAGATTCTCAGATTTTATGTATTATATTGATTATGCCAGTTTATGTACAGTACTTGCAATTGTAAGCATTCTGAAGAAGGCTTATGCTTGGAAAATAAGCAGGAAGAAAATATATTTGTGAATACAAGTACCTGCACAGTACTCTGTGACATTCAGAGTGGTATCTTATCGCAAAGTAGCAGACTTCGGAATGTGTACCAAGATTATGCATACACACACTTTTAAAGGTATTTGGTGCAAGAAACATGTGCATTGTGTTCAGACAGAAGTTCATTAATGTTAATGTATTCTTGATCAGTGCTACTAAATTGTTTTTAAGTCATGATTTTCTATTGATTTTGTTGCAGGTGTAATGTTTTCAGAACAAATTCAGACCATACCGTACAATAGGGTGCTCAGTGACTTTGTATGTTTTGGTCAAACAGTGCTGCAAGGATTGATTGTGTTTGAGGTTTTGAGCAATTGAAGCAGGCTTGCCAGCAACCCACTGTTCTTTCAGAAATTGTGTCAGTCTGATTGTTTGAGATTATACTTTTAAGATGTACCAGACAGAATTAGTGCCTATATGTTCGTGAAGTTTATTGCAGGTTCAAATTAAAGGGATTTCCAGTATGTGTGGTGGGAAACTTAGAACACACACAGTAATACAGAGTGATTCTTAACAAGCCTATTGGCCTTTTTGGTGCTGTTTTTTATGTAAAGGGTAGTTTTTATTTCCATATTTCCATTGTAGCTTGTAATGTATAGTGTTAATGTGCTGCATATAGCCTTGTTTGTTGAACGATGACAGGCTATGTCTGCTATTGATCATGAACACCAGGCTGTCTATTATTGATCATGAATACCAAGCTTCTGAGCAATGGCATAGCTAGGATTCTTTGGCATCTATGCACATTTTATCAATAGACTCTTTTGAACCTATGAGGTACATGGCCACTTTTTATAATATAGTCATAAATGTTTTCAAGTAAATCTGTTTTTTTTATCTTACATGTCATAATTATATAGAGAATCGACATAACTATCACATCAAGGACTTACATAAATTCTTAGTCAAACATGCATTAACATGTGCATTGACATGTACAATAATTCAGTTTTCAGCGAATTTGAACATTTGTTGTATATTTGCAAGAAACCCCAAACTAGGTTCTGATTTTTAAAAATTCTTCTTCCTGGCCCTAGTGTTTGCAAGACCACTAGTAAGTTCTTTTGTATTCGTTTTTATTGCTTTTTATGTACGATATCCAAAGTAACAATATCGTTTAGCCTGGTTTGGCCTGTCAGATTTCTTGTGTGGTTTGTTTATTATAATTAATTTACTAATAGACCTTTCAACATTCACCACAGATACCAGAAGCATAAAAAACATGAGAACTCTGTATGTATATCTCACAAAATTAACTTTTTTTTTACAGTGAACACTTTGCTTAACAGGGAAACTGCATGAGAAAACTGAGGGGAAAATTGAGGATGTACCACACCTGTCTGTCTGTCTTTCGAGATTTACACACAGGTTTAAATTCTCTGCTTTTGGCATATTAGAGTGTTTCTTTTGGGGGCGGGGTGGGAGGATGGTTACAAAAATTCTACATACTTATTCATTTTTGTATGTTCCATATTCTGTGCTTTAATTACATGCATAAATTTTATTAAAAGCCCAACAAATGCACTTTGGTTTTATGGATGTAATTTTGAGAATGAGAATACAGGTATAAATAAAATGTGTATAGATAACTCCACAGTTTAAAAATCATAGTTTTTGGTGAACTGCTTGGAACTCTTTAAGTCCTTAGCAGTTCACTTTACAGACTATGTCATCGCTCACAGATCTGGGTCTTAATTTCCGCACGTATCTTCTATGTACATTACTCCACCAAGCCGTACTCCAAACAACTTTTAGCTTCTGAAATTTTATACTCATTGTTATTTTATTTTTTTATTCAGCCATGAATTTTAACCAAAAACCATATGATTTTTAAACTGTAGAGGGATCTAGCTATATTCTAATTATATTTGTATTCTTGTTCTGACCACCATGAAGATGGTTGCTTGAGTGGCCGAAACATGTTGGCGACCCCTCTGCAATAAAATTACATCCATAAGACCAAAGTGCATTTTTTGTTCCTTTAATATAATTTATACTTGTTCATTGTTTGTTTTGTTAAAAACTATTGATGAGTTTGAGAATTTATCTTTTTGTCTATAAATTATCTTACAAAACAGCCCCTCTAAAGTAAGATATTACATTTCATACACTGTTGCCAAATTTGGTACATACTCTTATTATGCTACATTTGGCAATACTGAGGTATTGCGGTGCAAAGTTGAGGTCTTGGTGATATGCTCAAAATCACCTGAAATAGTGGTGTTCTGTTAGCGTAAATGTTTGTGTTGGGGTCCTGCTCCAAGCAAGATATTTGAGGATGGTCAGGTTTAAATATGGACATTAATTTTAATGGTCGGTGTGGGGAACAGTAATCAAAACAGAGAACTACAATTCCAGAGTCGCCGGACTGATGTCACCTCCAATCCATTACAGATTTTTTGCCATTAATGACATCTCACACCTTTAAGACAGATTTTGAGACTGTAGGGAACACCAGGCCCGGTATTGCACAGAGCTGGAGTATTTAATGTAATGGTAATAGTCATGTGCCTCTTGTATTTCAACATCATAACATCAGACTGTATGGCTTCTTCGTCCATTGGTATTATGGTAAGTTATCTAATTACAGAGACTTCAGTTGTCTTCTGTTCTGCTGTCAGTACATGTCTAGTATCCTTGAACACTCTTTCCTTCTCTTTTAAATCTGAATTTGCTGTCCCAAATTGTCATATTATGTACATCAAGGAAGTGCAAACTTTCCTGAGCAAAAACCACACTGAAAAGTACAGACCTCATGAAAGTTCACATTGCATTTTGTGTTACTTACACAAGTTACGTTTAACCAATTAAATAATTCTGGGCCATCATCTCACATGCACTGGGATATCAAACGTTAGTTGACGTTTGAATTTGATTATCCAGACCAACAAATGCATAACATGTATTTATTAATAATATTTTCTACATCATAAGTACTCCTAAATGTTGCAGTGCTTATGTATCATCTTCAGGGATATATAAAATATTATTAATAAATATATGTTGTGCATTTATTGGTATGGATAATAAATTGTACAAAATGCACGCTACATACATCACAAAAACATTTTAATTTTAATTTAATTGTAGGAGGTTTGCATTCTGTTTTAAAATATTATAGCCAGTTCTGTTATAAAATTATGAAAGGAAAACTGAAAGGTCATTTATCACAGTTTTTACCTATATATTTTGATTTATATAGCATTTGCATAAAAAAAAATTGATTAATGGAGCACTATCATGGATTAGGGTTGGAGATGATATGACAGATACATTTCTCACAGTCACACACACACACACACACACAATGTGCAGTCCTGACTGGTTATCTGTACAAGATTTATATACTTTCACTCTAAGCCTCCAGCATAGAATGCACCAAGCAGTGGCATAATTTACAAGTTCAGGACAGATTGGTAATTAAATAATGTGAGGCCTGTGGCTTTTTGTATTGACAGTTATATACAGTGCAGCAGTTTTGTCTAAATACATGAAACTCCTGAAGTATGTAGCTGGTGTCAGATTATTCCTTTATGCTGCATCTCGCATATGTATACAGTACAAGTCAGTAATGTAGTACAAGAGACTGGAAAAACACATTTGTTTTAACCTGTACCACACCACTTATATTGTGTGTATGTCTGCACTGTTAGGCCAGTCCATTGACACTAGATTTACATGTATGTTGTAGAATACTAAGCACAGCAGGTAGCATTTGTCAAAAATTATACTATGTGCCACTGTGTTATATGTCACATGCTGTTAATATTTAAATATGGCTTTTCATTTGTATGATTCTCTCTCTCTCTCTCTCTCTTGTTTTTAAATATTGATGAAAAGTGCATTACTTTTTGGACAGTACAGCTGTAGTGAATGTGTATTGCTTCAAGGGTGGATACAAGTAAGACAGACAGTTATTCTTATGCACAAACTATATTAGGTGAAAGATTCCTTACTGAATTTTTGTGTATGATTTCCTTTGTGGCAATAGGATTTGCAAGAAGTATTTCATATTTACATTATAACAATATTTCCTTATTTGAAACATCGTCTAAGGCCTGCTGGTGGTGTTTTCTGTAGTAACGTTTTCTGTGACATGGTTCTTGTTGATGAGATACATTGTAATGCGATTTGGTGCCCAGTTCCATGCTGTTTCCTAAATTGCATAATGCACAACTTAACTTTAATGCCATATCCAGCTGAACCTCTAGATTGGAACACACACTTATCCAATGACTGCCTGGATGTAGGAGCAGATGGGCAGGATATGTTATCTAACTACTAGTCACATGTGGTAGTAAATATGTTAAGAATCATTCTGTATGGACATGCATACATAGATGTGCAGTGTGCATGTGTGTGCTAATGAGTTTTAGGAATTAAATTCCTAACAGCTGATCACATACTGCAGTGATGCTTTATAGTGTTCTTCATTTGTTTTATTCCATTTTCTTGTGTCAATCTATCTCTTCCCCCCCCCCCCAAATTTTTTTCATTTTGAGAGAAAAAAAAAACCCTTTTAATTTATTTTGGAAATAAAAATGGATATAATTTTTTTTTCCACGAAGGCCACATTTTTTTTTTAATAAAAAAAAAATTCTTTTTTTTTATTAATAAAAAAAAAAAAAAAAAAAGGGGGGGGGGGGGGGAGGAAGAGATAGATTGACACAAGAAAATGGAATAAAA
>Ga0123355_10004800_pt1 | contig 19673 bp, 19 predicted proteins | sample TergutEmb28metaG_3_FD_89872 | JGI IMG/M metagenome (GOLD analysis project Ga0123355, IMG submission 89872) | Embiratermes neotenicus P1 segment gut microbial communities from Petit-Saut dam, French Guiana - Emb289 P1 | ecosystem: Host-associated > Arthropoda: Insects > Digestive system > Gut ...
CAGGAATACGCCCAAGTGATCGACGGTTTTGTGCGTCAGGCGCCTTCTGAGGTGACCGATTTGGCAATGAACAGCATTGGCCAGTTCAGCGAGGCTGCCGCTGGCCTGGTGAAAAAACTCTTCGACCAGGAAGTTCCGCCGAATGTGATTGCTGAGGCGGTAGCCAACCATTTGAAGGAAGTCGCCACCCCGACAAACTCAAATGCGGCTGCGGCGGCGGGTGCAGGAGCTAAGTCCGCGAAAACGGCCAACTGAAAGATAATCCGAGTCTGGGCTGAAGAACAAGGTCGAGCGGTCCTTTGGAAGAATTGATCGAAGCCTGTGGTTTTGTTCAGTCAGAGGGAAATACGTCAAATCTTGCTCATCCAACCAGAGCAGTAATGACGATGTGTGAAGTCCTCCAGTCAGAAACGTTGAGGATCAGTGGGGCATTTGCGTTTGAATCTCGGTGGACGGTTGCGATGAGTGCAGCGCCTTGGTCACGCTCTGCAACTAAGCCTCCTCAACGAGCGCATCCTTTGCGAAAGAGGGTGCAGCCTGATCCCCGCCGGACCGCCCACCCCTTCGCTGTTTTGCCAGTTACGCCCGCGAATCTGTTACTCCTGCCAGTTAACGCGCGGGGCGCGTCGATCCAGAATCAAGATCGCGGGCAAGCAACGCGGCTCAGGCAGCCGCTAACCGACAGTTCACGGTTTCAATTTCATCACGCGAGATGGCACATCACCCGCCTGCGAGGGAGAAAAGCATGAGTACGTTGATAGCAGTGGTTTTTCATGACGAGTCCACGGCATTCGAAATGCGAGCAGCGCTCGCCAAGATGCAGAGGCAATATTTGCTCGATTTGGAAGATGCGGTGGTCGTAACCCGGGACCTCAAAGGTAAGGTCAAGTTGGACCAGGCTGTAAACATGACCGCTTCGGGAGCGGCCAGTGGCGCATTCTGGGGCATGCTGATTGGTTTGCTCTTCTTCAATCCCATTCTCGGCGCAGCGGTCGGCGCGGGGGCGGGCGCACTCTCCGGCAAGTTGAAAGATATAGGTGTGGACGATCAAATGGCTAAGCAAATGGGTGAGGACCTTACGCCAGGGTCGTCTGCATTGATCGTTCTCCTTCGAAAAATCACGGCCGACAAGGTGCTCGATGGTTTGAAACAGTTTGCGGGAAAAGGAAGGGTTTTCCAAACCTCACTGAACAAAGATGACGAAAAATCGCTGCGCGAGGTGCTTGAAACCCCGCCGCAGACGAGAGTCGCCTGAGAGCTTTCCACGAGGAGAGGATTCTTTGAATTGTGTCCTTCCTTCGCTCGTGCCGCAATTCGACCCGACGCAGCGGCATTACTTAGCAGATGCAAGATGTATGCCGCCGTTCTCGCGCTCTCGTAATCCGGGCAACCTGGATCAGGCGTGCCCGAATCCGTCGGGAGTCCTCGTCGGTCACCTGTCGCAGGACAAGTACGACATCCCTCGGCGTGTTGCTGGCAGACCAAGGCCCCGCAATCATCGCAACCGCCCACCGGATTCGACGTTTCTGAACTGGTGGACACACGTCGTCATAGTTGTTCCTCGCAGACCAGAGTGCATTGGTCCTAATGGTGCGGTCCAGGATCGCTCTCTCGCTCGCGTTCGAAAAACTTCTTCCGGCCCGCCCACTGGCAATACTTCCGGTTGCGAATCTTCAGCCACTGCGCCGCGTCCAGCTCTTCGCTGGTGTTGCTGGGCCCTGGCGTGATCGGTCTCGCGGCGATGATGAGGCGCAAGCGAACATAGCCATACAAATCCAGTTTCTGTGGATCGGTCATGTCCGCATAAGGAACCGGCATCGGTGTGGCCCCCCAATCAGGTGTCATGAACCTACCCAGGGATGAGCCGTAGTAGCGAGCGCCGAACACATCGAGGCCGGATTCGGCATCGCGCTCTTTGCCGGTAAGATCACACGAGGAAGGCAAGAGCAAACCTGATCCGACGAAGCCGATGAGCGGTTGGCGCTCGGCCTGGCGCAGCTTGACGCGGACAATTCACTGTCCGGCCTGCGGCCATCTACAAAAGCCCAGCAAGGTGTGCCGCAACGAGGAGTGCAGGGGGGATATTCGCGACCTTAAGAGCCCACTTGCGGGACTTCGCTTTCACGATCTCCCTCATCACGCGATCACTGAGTTGTCCGAAGGACAGGCGAGTGAGCAAACGATTTCGAGCATTGCCGGGCATATCTCACCGAGGATGCTCAAGCTCTATTCGCACGTTCGGATGGAAGCGAAGCGAAAAGCGCTCGACGCCCTATCAGCGAGACCAGCGGCTAGCGATGAAGGGGATCCGAGGGGTAGTTACGACACAAACTACGACACAAATTCGTCCGCACAATTGAGCGGAGAACCGCAAGTAATTGAAAACAATGGTGGGCAGTGCAGGACTCGAACCTGCGACCTCCTGCTTGTAAGGCAGGCGCTCTAACCAGCTGAGCTAACCGCCCATCCTTGGCAACCCCATTATTCCACAACCGCGCATGTATTGACCTGAAGTCTGCTTAGCACAGTTTTCTTGGGGCAGTTTGATTGGCAATTACCCGAGCATCGGACTTCGAACTGCAAATCCGGTCCTCCACATTAGCAGTTTATCTAGCTTCGGGCTTCGTACTTGCTCCGTCGAGAATCAGCGCGATTGCTCGATGGCCTGCCTTTTGCGCGATCTCGCTCAATGTCTCGCCTTCGGGCGACCGTACCGTCTCAACCGCGCCGCGCTCGATCAGCAGTCGTACGATCTCTTCACGACCGCGCCGAACGGCATAGGCCAGCGGAGTGTGCCATGCTTCGGCGTCCCAGGGAAACAGCCCGTAGTCGTGGAAAACCCGGCTCAACGCTGCCGGGTCTTCTTCCAAGACGGCTTTGACGCGTTGCACCATGTCGTATTGGATCGCCTCGATGATGTCGATCGACCCGCGCAGAATCAGGTCGCGGGCTTCCTTATGACCGGCGTAGTCGGCCCATCCGGCCGGCGTGCCGTGATACTTCTCTTCGCGCGCGCGGACATCAGCGCCGTACTTCATCAACACATCAATCGCGCCCACGTTCCCGTGCCACGCCGCCGCATGCAGCGGTGTGTATCCGCTTGTCGAATCGATCGAGGTCTTCGGATTGTCATGTATACTAACCGACGCCCCATTGCGGATCAGCGTATCGATCACATCGCCCGGCGCGCGTTCGCTGGCGCGAAGGATCAAATTGACCCATCGTCCGCCGGGCTTCAGGGTACCGGGATCTCTGCGTAGCAGCGTTTCGACGTCCGCGGTTCGATGCAGCGCCACTGCGGCCGGCAGCCGCACCTTCGCTCCGCGCTTCAGCAGCACTTGTGCCAGGTCGTACCTGCCGTCGAGCGCCGCCAGATCGAGCGCAGAAAAGCCGGCCTCGTCGAGCGACTCCGTGTTAGCACTGAGGTCGAGCAGCGTCGTCACCGACGCGGGTTGATTCTTGATGACGGCCAGATGCAGCGGCATGGAGCGCATCCTCGTTCCGTTCATTCGTCGCTCGAGATCGTTCGGCGTGCCCGCGACCAGCTCACGAATCAGCTCTGCTTCGCCCATCGCGACCGCGGAAAAGATATTGTGTCTGGCGCCGTGCGCCAACAGGTACGCAACGATTTCTCGATTGGGCTGAATGTAGTCCCATGCCGTCGCCCACCCGATCACGCCCAGCTCGTGGTAGTCGCCTTCGCCGATCGTATCGGCCCCATGTTCCACCAGGAGACGAATGATGGGAAGGCGATGCTTCTCCACGGCGAAATGGAGGGGATACGCGTTGTCACCTTCGCAGCGGATGTTGGGATTGGCGCCGCGCTCGAGCAGCAGCTCGACCGCCGCCTCGCTGTTGCCGAAGACGGCCTGGTGCAGCGGCGTTCTCACGCCCACCCCGCCGCGCTCGTCAATGAGCTCCGGATTCGCATCCAGCAGCGCTTTGAGTCGGGCGAGTTCACCTCTTCCAGCGGCATCGCGCAGAGACGCGATCGCCTCTGCGGTCGAGCTGGCTGCTTCAAGCGTCTTGAGATGAGACTGCAGCTTGGACCAGGTCGCGAATCCATATTCCCTCGCAATCACCAGCTGCGCATCCACCAGCGCGAACGGCAGCCCGGCGACCTGTCCTTCTGACAGGTTTCTCCAACGTGGATGGTTCTCGCGAATGCGAGTCAAAGCCTCGAAGTGCGCCCCCTGCTGATGCTTCAACAGAGCCTTGGCTTGCTTCTTGAGTTGTTCGAGACTGGGATTCGGCGGGAGTTGCCTGGACATGGAAATCTCCTTTCCGTTTGTGGCCTGTGTCCGCACCGCAGGCAGAAAGAAGATTTTTCAGATTGTAGCCGGGCAATTTCCTGCAAGGTGGGCTTGGCCCTTTCCGCGGACTGGAGGCGCCCCGTGAGCCGAAAACTAACGATAATTCTTGACTTACGCCAAGTCAACTGCCGGGTTGCAAAAGCACATGTGTCCACCCACCTTTCGTTGTGGCCGGACGGACCGCGGTCAACCGCTCCGGGAGGAATCCCCAATTGGGTCGGCGGAACATGGCCGTCCCAGCTCTTCAGCACATACGGGTAATTGTTCTACTATGTTTCTGCTCGAAAAAATGCGTACGGGCAAGTAAGCCGAAGCCGGGCCGAATAGGTCAGGCCGGCGCTAATGAGCTTGTTCGTAAAGAACGAAAGCTGGGCCTTGACCGGAAAGGAAAACTGATGCCCGTATACTTATGTCGCTGGCCCAATGGAGATGTGTCACTTGCGGCGGGGGAGTCTGAGGTTGAAATTGCGGATGTTCTGGATGAAGTCGACAATCCTGATGCCGCCGAGCTGATGCCGCTAGACCACGCGATTGCTGTCCACTTCAAACTCGGCACAAGGCCTGGTCAAGAAGGAACGCTGCCTCTGCGTTTCGAAAGTATGAGCGAGGAGCTGGAGTGCTCGATATATGAGCGAGCCTACCCGGTGTACAACCAGGTCCGCTTGAAGCCGGACGCGACGACCAAGGAGCTGACCGAAGCCCTGAAACACGAGAAGAACCCCATATACCGAAAAGCCCCGGAGCCATCTTCCAACCCCTCGATTGCCCGCCTGCAAGAGGAATTGCAAATGCCGCGAATTGTGCTTGAACATCTGGCCGGGGCCGCGGCCGCGACCGAAGGGGTCCCCGGGCAGATGTCGACCGAGGACATCAGGAACATGATATGCAACCCCGTTTACTGCTTGGACCGGGTCGCTCCCTGGATCGCTGAACCACCGGGACCGTTGGTTCCGGTCGAACAATGGGTTGCGGCCGGCGCCAAGCTGATCGAGGAAATCGGCGCCGAAGCCTATTTACATCAGCTCATCAAGAACCTTCGAGGAGAATAGCCCGGAGACCGACTCTGACGGTGCAACCAGGGCTGTGTTCGTCCCCCAGAATCTGAGCGCGGAGATTTCCATCACGCGCGAACAAATGGAGCCCAGGCGAGTCAGCCAGGAGCGTCTTTGACGCTCTCGACGCTCCCGAGGCTCATCTCATCAGAATTAGGCGGCTCAGCGAGATGAGAGAATTGCATCCTTTTTCAAATTCTTCTCGAAGGGCCTGGCGTCAAAAAACAGTTCGATACGCCCGATAAGTTCGTCTTTAAAGGTCATCCATACCGCCGTGCGGCAGATCCCTATCGGCTCGCCAAAATCTCCATCGTAGGTCAGCATCACCTGGTCTTCGGACCCTAACCTGGCGCGAATCCTTACTTCTTTGACTAACGACATAAACCGTTTAGCCGCTTCGAGAACCGCGTCCTTGCCTGCCAAAGTCGCCATTGGCCCAACAAATTGAATGTCGGGGTGCAAATGTTCTGCAACACCCGCTGCGTCTTTGTCATTCATTGCCCTGTAGTATGCTTCCGCTGAAGTGACATTCTTCTCGGCCCCGGTTTTCATAAATCTGGTCCTTTCGCTGTGGATTTCTGTTCGAGTCGACCCTCGATACGCTCTCATTTCACGGTATCAGTGTGCCAACCCGGATTCGTCCAATGGCCGTCATGCCAGACAAAGATTTCTGTTACCCGCCCGGAATCTAGCGATCGTTTGCCATCAACGTCAATCTCTAATGCGTAGCTGCTCCAAACGATGGCGACGTTGCCAAACTGTTGAACCTCGGTGCGTGGGAACTCAAGTTGAATGAGTTTTCCGCCCTTGGCATGGAACTCAGCAGCATTGTTCTTCGCCACCACTCATCACCACCGTCTCAGGCGGAACCAATTCCTTCAGAGTGTGAGTGTCACCGGCAAACCATGCCCGCCACACCGTTTCGCGCGCACGCAGCAATTCTCGAGCGTCCTGTTTCTGGGCGCTGAAATTGACCGGACTAAGGGTTGCTAGGCTGAGGATCGCGAAGGCGACGGCTTTGTGCTTGGCTTTCATGTTTGGCCATCCTTTCACTCGACGATTTTGGATTTCTGCCCGCGGAAAGCGTCCAGGGCCAACAAAACCGATGCGCCGGAAGCGGAGAAGACGGAATAGTCCATTGGAGATTTGAGCCCGAACGATATCGCCATGGCGGTTCCGAACATGGCAAGCAAAACGGCACTCCCGAGCGAAACCCACCGTGGCCACAGCCCCACGATCAAAAGGATTCCCAGTGACGTTTCGCAAACCGTGGCTAAGACCGCCACCCAGGGAATGACTGCGCCTGGCAAGAACGAGTTGACCTGGGCCGTGTACTCGATGAAATTCACAAAGTGCTTGAGATCCAGCGTCCCGTCCCACAATCCGAAACGCGAAGCCACTGCGGAAAGAAAAGCGGCACCGACCGCAATGCGCGTATACCGGATTCCCGCCCGCTCCCAATTTATGAAGTGCCATTTCTCGCCCATTCTTGGCATCCTGTCCTCCAGGACAGCCTGCGCTTTCCGGTTCATTGTGATACTTCCTCCGGGCTGCTATGGTTCGCCATATCAAGGGTTAGCGGTGTATCGCGATCACAGATGAAATACGCCAGAAACCTCGCGGGTTCCGTCATACTCGCATTCGCCGAAACAAGATGGACCGCGTTGGGCGCCTCGTAGAAGCTCTGACCGGCCCGGTAAATCATCTCCGGTTTGCCCTGCACCTGGGTTCGCAGTGATCCTTCGACGACATACCCCATTACCGCGCATGGATGGCTATGTGGCGGAGAAGCTTCTCCCGGGTGGTACCGAATCTCGAGCAAGACTGCCTTCAAATGACCACCATCCAACACTGGCAGCGCCTGGGACATCACTGTGCGGGCACGATCTTTGCTTTGGCTCGAAGCGGCGGTTTTGCTCCATGCTAGATGCGTTCCCAGCAGCCCACTGCAGGCCATAGTGATCCACCATTTAGCCGAATTCATCAGTTCCTCCACTGGTTTGAGGCTAGAGCAACAGTGGATCACTCACAAGTTCCATTTTGCGATATCTTGTGTGTACCACTTACCAGGGAATGGCCAAGCAAACTGCCGTCTTCGAACTCGTTCTCCCGCCTCGCAGCCCGAATCTACCTGCTTATCGCTGGCTGTATGAATCCCTGCGCGCTGAGATTCTGGGCGGGCGCTTGCGCCCGGGGGTGCGGTTGGCGTCCACGCGCGATTTGGCGGTCCAGTACGGCTTGGCGCGCGGGACCATTGTCAATGCTTTCGAGCAACTCAAGTCCGAGGGCTACCTCGATGGCAGCGTGGGTTCAGGAACGTATGTCAGCAACGTGCTGCCGGAAAAGTTACTTCAGGTCGCGTCCGGCCAAGCATCGAAGCCTCGACAGCAAAGAGATCGGCAAGCGGTGGTTTCAGACTATGGCAAAAGAGCAAAACTGTTTAGTGGCTACGAGACCCGGCCGATTCGCGCCTTCCGTGCCAACCTTCCGGCGTTGGACCTTTTCCCCATCACACTCTGGACAAAACTCACGATGCGTTGCTTGCGGCGGATTTCAACCCGTCAACTGATGGGATGCGATCCGCTGGGACACAAACCTCTTCGTCATGCGATTGCGGAATACTTGAGCGTGTCGCGCGGTGTAAGGTGTGTCCCTGAGCAGGTGGCCGTAGTCTCCGGGGTGCAGGAAGCACTCGATCTTACTGCCCGCCTGCTCTTGAAGCCGGGAGACCAAGTCTGCTTGGAAAACCCAGGATATCCTGGTGCTGCACTAGCTTTTCAGGCACTCGGCGCGAAGATCTTCGCGGTGGCTGTAGATGAGCAGGGGCTAGAGATTCCCCAACCGCCTTGCGAGAACGTTCGGCTGATCTATGTCACACCGGGACATCAGTTTCCCCTGGGAACCACCATGAGCCTGGCTAGGCGTCTCGAACTCCTGGAGTGGGCGCAAAAATCACGTGCACTGATCTTTGAAGACGATTATGACAGTGAGTATCGCTACTCGGGACGACCGATTCCGGCTCTGCAAGGTCTCGACCGGAGCGAATTGGTTCTCTACGCCGGCAGCTTCAGCAAGGTTTTGTTTCCTGCGCTCCGCCTGGGTTACGTTGTGGTTCCGGCTGAATTAGTTCATTACTTTGAAGCAATGCTATCGCTAACCGTCCGGCATGTACCAATGTTGGAGCAACTCGTGCTCACCGATTTCATCGTGCAAGGACATTTTGCCCGCCACGTGCGCCGGATGCGCGAGGTATACGCTGAGCGACTCGCCGTGCTGCTGGAAGAAGCTCGCTTGCGGCTCGCCGGTGTACTGGAAATCTCACGCGTCGAAGCCGGGTTACAGACGGCTGCATGGCTGTGCTGCGGAATCGATGCCGAATCGGCCGCAGTTGCCGCAGCGAAGCGCAATGTGGATGTGACTCCGCTCAATCGCTATAGCCAAGGCACACTCGCAAGAGAGGCACTACAACTAGGATTCGCTGCCTTAGATGTAAAAGAAATCCGTCGTGGTGTTAGAGAACTGGCGCGAGCATTGGCCACAACGTGAGGTCTCCGGAGATCGGATGGTTCAGCCCAGTACCCACAATCTTAGGCCTCTGGGTAGCGTTTGGGCGCCGAGTGATGCAGTGCGCTGCATTGGCGCGCAGCCTGGACTAGGCGCCGTACGCTCAAGTGGCTGGGCTGATCGACTGGAAGAGCGAAATGGTCCTTGAACTAAGAGAACGAACGCTCAGCTCATGAAAGAACAACCCTCACCCATTGCAGCAGAATCGGCCCGTGGTCCCTTGCCGTCTTCGACCGGCAAGAGCTTGGTCCCCTGGCTGGTTGCCGTCGCCTTCTTCATGGAGTCGATGGATACAACTATTCTCAACACTGCCATTCCGGCAATCGCCGAAGCTCTGCACGTTAGCGTCTTGAACATGAAAGCGGTGATGGCGAGCTATACACTGAGCCTGGCGGTCTTCATCCCCATCAGCGGCTGGATGGCAGACCGGTTCGGCACACGGCGTGTATTCGCCTCGGCCATCGGAGTCTTTACCCTCGGCTCTGTCCTGTGCGGCATCTCTACCAGCGTCCACGTTCTGGTCCTCTGCCGGGTGCTTCAGGGTCTCGGCGGCTCGATGATGGTTCCCGTCGGCCGTCTCACGCTGGTGCGGGCGTTCGAGAAGTCCGAATTGGTGCGCACGATGAGCTTCGTCTCGATCCCGGCGCTCATCGGGCCAATGCTTGGGCCGATGACGGGCGGTCTGATTGTCCACTACCTCCACTGGCGATACATCTTCTTTCTCAATCTGCCGATTGGTGTGTTGGGTCTTCTGATGGTTTACCTCCACCTGCCCGATTACAAAGAGGAACACACACATCCCTTGGACGCGGTCGGTTTTGTCCTCTTTGGCTCGGGCATTGCTCTGCTCTCGTATGTGCTTGAGGTCTTCGGCGAACATCGGCTGGGCCCTTGGGAGATCACCTCCCTGCTGATCCTCTCGTTGGCGCTGATCGGCGCCTACGCCCGGCACGGAACTCAAACACAGTATCCCATGCTGAACCTGCAGCTGTTCCGCATCCGGACCTTCCGCGTTGCGGCGAGCGGAAGCTTCTTTACGCGCCTGGGAATCGGCGGCGTTCCGTTTCTTCTGCCACTGCTGTACCAGATCGGTCTGGGTTTCAATCCAGTCCAGTCCGGCCTCCTAATCATGCCCCAGGCCATTGCCTCCATGTGCATGAAGTTCTTCCTTCAAAAGCTGCTGACTCGTCTCGGATACCGTGGGGTCCTGGTGTCGAACACCATCCTCATGGGGCTTCTCCTGGCATCGTTCGCCACGATCGGAATCCACACGCCCGTCTGGCAGATTGTCGTCCTCGCATTTCTTTATGGAGGATGCACGTCGATCCAGTACACCAGCATGAATACACTGGTGTATGCGGACACCAGCGATCAGGAGGCGAGCAGTGCCAGTTCCATTGCCAGTACCATCCAGCAGATGTCGATCAGCTTCGGTGTTGCTATCGCTGGCCTCACGACCGCGTTCTTTCTTCCCTCCACGGCCAGTTCCAACCACCTGATCTTCATTCATGGCATTCACACGGCATTGATGGTGCTAGGTGCGCTGACCGTCGCAACGGCAGTCATCTTTGGCAGGCTCCGCAAAGATGATGGGAACGTCGTGAGCCACCAGGAGACCGTGCACGCCGGATAACCCGGGGGCAGCGCAGCCACCTCCATAGCCTGACCATGGCCCTTCCATCACTCAGCGCTCGGGCGAAATTTGCCTAAACCATGGGCCGCACAACACAAGCCTGACAGCTGATTCGGAGCAACTCTGACTGATGCGGGGTATGAGGCGGGTTAGCTTTTTATCGATAATATCTATTGCATGGCATTACAGGACAGTGAAATCAAGAGCAAGGACTGACCTACACAGGGGCATGGCGGATGTGGAAGGCCGGCGAGCGGTTGCCCCGCACCCTGGTCGCGCTCATGGAGCCTGAAGAGTGACGCGCATTTTCTCCTCCCTGCTAGACTGGCTCCTTGCGGCAGCTGATCATTAATGCGGACGATTTTGGATTCACATCGGGCGTGAATCGAGCCATCGTCGAGGCCCACACTCACGGGGTGGTGACATCGTCGACGTTGATGGCGAATGGAACTGCCTTCGCTGAGGCGGTTCGACTGGCTCAGGGAGTGCCGGGATTAAGCATTGGTTGTCATGTTGTGCTGATTGACGGCCTGCCGGTTCTCGACGCCCGGAAGATTCCGTCGCTGACCGCTTCGCGCCGCTTTCGCGATGGGCTGAAATCCTTTGCGACACAGGCAGTCACCGGTCGGATCGATGCGGACCAAATCTATGCAGAAGCAACCGCCCAGATTCACAAGATTCTGACTGCCGGAGTTGCGGTCTCGCACGTCGACACCCACAAGCACACCCATCTGTTCCCGCAGATCCTGCGGCCGCTGCTGCGGGCGGCGCGGGAGTGTGGTGTAAAGGCACTGCGTAATCCCTTTGGCCCGCGATTCCCCTTGAGATCCAGCGGGCTCTTGCTGCGGCCGAACTTGTGGAGGCGTTATGCGGAGGTACGGATTCTGCGGCGCTTTGCCGGAAAGTTTCGCGAGGCGGTCGACCGGGAAGGATTCGCGACTCCCGACGGAACCCTGGGGATTGAAGTAACGGGAACGCTGGATGAAACCTTGTTTCGTGCGATTGCGCAGAGCATCCCGGATGGGACGTGGGAGTTCGTCTGTCATCCTGGCTACAACGACCGAGATCTGCGGGCAGCGAAAACGCGGCTGCGCGAGTCGCGGGAGACAGAATTGCGCGTCCTGACGCTGCCGACGGCACGCGAACTACTGTCGCGAGAGGGCATTGAGCTGGTGTCCTACCGCGAACTGGTCAGGCCGACCGCCTCAGCATGATAAGCCGTCATCACCACCGAAGGGGCCAGGCGGATCCAAGGTACTCTCGTACCTTTCTCTATAACGGTAAGTACTATGTGGGCTGGTGTGCTTGCGTCCGATATGAATGCGGAAGAGGGGACGCTGGTGCGCCAGGAAAGTTTGCGAGACATAAGATCTCATTCCCTGCCGAACTACGCGACGAGCGTGTAAGTACCTCCCTGCGTGTAGATGCAACCGACATCAGCGGAAATGGTTGTTATGTTGAGACGGTCATGCCGCCAGTACGCGACCCCGGCGTCGAGATGGGGATCGAGTTCATCAGTCTGCCCAAAGATATGAAGAAACGCTTCCAGGATCATCTCGACAAACTCGATCCGGGCATCCCGCCTGCCCCAAAGATTCCCACTAACATCAGTTGCCGCGTGTCTCCTCCAGGCCCCTCATGTAAAATCTGCAACCACTGCTTGTTCCAGCCATCGAATCACAGGAACCGTTGGCGAACATCCGCATGAAGATTGAACTACCATGAAAATCGGGATCACCTGTTATCCGACCTACGGCGGAAGCGGTGTGGTGGCCACGGAGCTGGGCCTGGAACTGGCGCAGCGGGACCACGAAATTCACTTCATTACTTATGCCCAGCCGATCCGGCTGCGCGGTACGGGACCGAACATTCACTATCACGAAGTCGAGGTGACGCGGTACCCGCTATTCGATTACCCGCCTTATGACCTGGCGCTGGCCACGCGCATGGCCGAGGTAGCCCAGCTGTATGATCTCGACCTGTTACACGTCCACTATGCAATTCCGCACTCGGTGAGCGCGATGCTGGCTCGGCAGATGCTGGCCATTGGACCCCGTGGCCGCAGGTTGCCATTCGTTACCACGCTACACGGGACTGACATCACACTGGTGGGGCTGGATCGCTCGTACTTACCCATTACCCGCTATTCAATCGAACAGAGCGACGGGGTTACGGCGATCTCCAATTACCTGCGCGATCGCACGCAGCGCGTGTTTGATGTGAAGAACCACATCGAGGTCATTTACAACTCGGTGAATTCAGATGTTTATTCGCGCAACGACAAGATTGCCGCAGAGATGCGCGCTGAGTATGCGCCGAACAATCAGCGGGTGCTGGTGCATCTTTCGAATTTTCGTCCGGTAAAGCGGCTTTCCGATGTGATCGAGATTTTCGATCGCGTGCACAAGCGCATTCCGTCGCGACTGCTGCTGATTGGAGACGGGCCGGATCGGTCGGTGGCGGAGTGGCTGGCCGTACAAAAAGGCATTCACGACGATGTGCTGTTCCTGGGCAAGCAAGATCAGGTCTACGACAAGCTTTCGATTGCCGACATCATGCTGCTGCCGAGCGAACTGGAATCGTTTGGGCTGGCGGCATTGGAGGCCATGGCATGCGAGGTAGTTCCGATCTCGACTCGCGCCGGCGGCGTGCCTGAGGTCATCGACCACGGCGTAAGCGGATACCTGGCTGAGGTGGGCGACGTCGATACAATGGCGCGCTACGCCATTGAACTGCTGAGCGACGAGCAGCGGCTGAAGGAGATGGCGAAACGGGCACGGGCGGTGGCGATCGAGCGTTTCGGCTCGACCAAGATCGTGAAGCAATATGAAGACTTTTATCTGCGCGTGCTCGAGCGCTCGCCGTAGAAGCCTTCCGGAACGGAACTGGCCGCTTCGACCAGCGGCAGGCGGATGCGAATCAGTGTTCCCTTCCCTTCGTGACTGTCGACGGTCATGCGGGCTGTGTCTCCGTAAAGAACCTGCAGGCGCTCGGAGATGTTCGCCATTCCGATCCCCATGCCCGACCGGCTGCTGCTTTCTTCTAGTGCTGCCCCGCGCATGCCGACCCCATCGTCTTCGACTTCAATGATCAGGCGCGAGTCCGTGACCCGGCTGCGGAGAAAGATGCTGCCACCGTCGATCTTGGGCGAGAGGCCGTGCTTGATGGAGTTCTCCACCAGCGGCTGCAAGAGCATGCTGGGGACAACTACATCGAGCGAGGCGGGATCGAGTTCCTTGACCACCCGCAGCTTCTCCCGGCCGAAACGAACGACCTCAATGTCGAGGTAGTTGTCGATAAACTCCAATTCTTCCCGGAGCGGCGCAAAGGCTTCGCTGGTGTTGAGCATGCGGCGAAGAATCGTGGCCAGCTTGAAGATCACGTCGCGGGCCAGTTCCGGGTCGAAGCGAACCAGGGATGAGATCGAGTTCAGCGTGTTGAACAGGAAATGCGGGTTGATCTGGTTCTGCAGAGCTTCCATGCGGGCATGCAGAAGCAAGCGCTCCTGTTCTTCGAGTTTGATCTGGATTCGCACGCTGTTGAAAATTTTCAGCTCAATGCCGATCGCGGCAACGCAGGCCGCGTAGATGGCTGCCCAAACCCAATAGTTGTCGGGGCTCTCGAGGCTAAAGATCGCTCTGGAACCAAAGTGGCGGAACAGTTCAGTTTGCACGAAACGCATGCCGAAGACCGTCCAGAAAAACATGACCTGCCAGTCAAAAAAGCGAGGGCGTGGCAGGTTGCGCCTGATCAACCGGAAGATGCTTTGATCGACGAACGGCGAGAACGACCAGATGTCGTCTTTGTCGACGGCCATGGTACGCAGTTGGCCCGCGAGAAATCCGGAGAGCACGTCGAGCGGCATGGCGGCCCACTCTCCATGCAACAGGGCGGGCAGGCCAACCAGAACGCCGCCGAGGGATCCGGCCCAGCGGCCTCCGATCACCCCCAGCAGAAGCGCAGTTTCGAGACTCAGATCGCCCGCGGAGAAACTCTTCTGCAGAATCCGGAACCAGACTCCGACCATGATAGGCAGTCCGAGCCACAGAACCAGGTAGGTCTTTTGCCGGAAGGTGCGCTCTTCTTTGAACACTAACTTCTTGAATTCCTCAGAACGCACGAGCGTGCTCGACACGGCGGCGGCCACGCCTAACCGGAGAACCAGATTGATGAGGATGAGGCGCGGTTCCATGGGCTCGCTTGAAGGGCGAATCAGATCACGTCAGCGATAACAAAACTCTAACACGAAGCCCACAGTCAATAGTGACGACGCTGCCTTTCGTTTTGGGGTCGATGCCTTCCTAAACGTTCGCGCTGAGCCGCCTGCAATCCGGGAAACTCCTCAACCAAATGCTCCCCATAGCACGTTGATGCAATCGCGAGATCGAGCCGGTGGTGATCACGTCCGGCAGTCTCATCGTGGGCAGTTGAATGCAGAAGTTTGGATGCCACGAAATGTGCAGCCTCGAAGAATGTCGTCCCCAGGGCGGGGGTTCTTCAGACTTGCGGGAAACCTGGAACGAGCAGGCGGAGCCTGACATCTACTATCACTCGTTCGCGGGCATCGCTTAGCGGAGGTGCATATGCGTCGAATGTGGCTGGCTCTGGCGGTGACGTTTGGAATGGGAAATCCACTGGGCGGGCAGACGCCGCCAGCGCCGCCACACATCCCCAGGCAGGCCATGGGCGAAATGTTCATGAGCAAAAATCATCCACCCGGCGCTCCCCCCAACGATGCAGAGGAGGGCAACGTAGACTGGAATGGATATCGCTTCACACTCTCAGGCTGCGGGAGAGCGCCATCCACGAACCAGCTTGCCGCGGTACCGATTGATCCGGGTTCGGAAGACAAGACCTTCTGCGCCGACGAGTCGGGGAAGGTGAAAGGTGAAGTCTGTGATTGGCGGAACTGCTCAAAACTGTTTCAGCCGCGGGCAGTCGCTGATTCCGCTCCGCAATATGCGCGGACTAGGATGCTCGCCAAGACTCGACTACTATCCGGCCGCCAGTTCCTTGGCGCGCTGTGCCGCTTTCACTACCGCTTTGATCAGCGTGACGCGCAACTTCCCTTCTTCAAGTTCCATGATGGCATCGATTGTGCAGCCTGCAGGGGTTGTGACGGCGTCTTTGAGCAGGGCTGGGTGATCGCCGGTCTCGAGCACGACTTTCGCCGCCCCAAGCGCCGTCTGGGCGGCCAGTAATGTCGCGATGTCACGCGGCAGTCCAACCTTCACGCCGGCCTCCGCCAAAGATTCGAGGATGATGTAGATATAGGCAGGACCGCTGGCCGAGAGCGCAGTGACGGCATCCATATGCTTCTCGTCGACCACGACGGTGCGTCCGACCACGTTGAAGAGGTGGCTGGTCAGGGCAACGTCGTCGGCGCTGGCGTGCTTGCCTTTGCAGATCGCTGTCATGCCGGCGCCCAGTAGACAGGGAGTGTTCGGCATGGCGCGGATGACCGGAACATTGGGAGATAGATTTTTCTCGATCGTCGAGGTTGGCACCGAGGCCGCAACCGAGACGATGATCTGCCTGGGGGTGATGTGGCCGCTGATCTCCCGCACGACGTCTTCGACGACCTGCGGCTTCACGCCAATGACGATCACGTCAGCGCCTTTGGCAGCCTCGATGTTGTTGGTTCCGACCTTCACTTTAAGCTTTTCGGCCAAAGCCTTGGCCCGTTCTTCGTGCGCCACGGTCGCGAAAGTCGATTTTGCGGAGAGAAGGCCATTCTTCAGCAGCGCCTGGAGGATGATCCCTCCCATTTTGCCCGCTCCCAGAAACGCGACTTTTTTCCCTGCCAAATCATTTGCCATGGGTTCCTCAAACTCGAGAATCTCTCGCAAGGACAGCGAGGATGTTCACTTCCCGTCCCTAGCGCAGGGCTGAGGTCCTCCGCCGTTCTTCCCAGTTCCACGCAGTGCTTACGATTTCCTCCAAGCCGCGTGTCGCTTTCCAGTCGAGCAGTGATTGCGCCTTGGCTGGATTGGCCACGAGCGCGGGAGGGTCTCCGGGCCGGCGGGGTGCGATCTTGTGAGCAACGCTCTTGCCTGTGATCTTCTCGACTGTGGCAATCACTTGCCGCACCGAAGCGCCTTTGCCAGTGCCCACGTTGACAGCGAAACTCTCGCTGCCCGCTGCCAGATGCTCCAACGCCTTCACGTGAACGCTGGCGAGGTCGTTCACATGAATGTAGTCGCGAACGCAGGTTCCGTCAGGCGTCGGATAATCTGAGCCAAAGATCTCGAGTTCGGGTCCCAAACCGGCCGCGGCGCGCATCGCCAGAGGAATCAGATGCGTCTCAGGGTCATGGAGTTCTCCAATTTCGCTACTCTCATCGGCGCCGGCGGCATTGAAGTACCGCAAGCTGGCGTAGCGCAATTCATAGGCGCGGTCATAGGCTTCGAGGGCTTGCTCGAAAAATAGTTTGCTCACGCCATAGGGATTTACGGGCTGCCGCGGAATGTTCTCTTCTATGGGAACTTTGGCCGGTTCGCCGTACACCGCACATGTCGAAGAGAAAATGATCTTCTTCACGCCCGCATTGAGAGCCGCGTTCAGCAGGGAGAGCCCGCCTTCCACGTTGTTGCGGAAATATTTCCTTGGGTTTGCTACAGACTCCCCAACATAGGCGTGGGCAGCGAAGTGCATGATGGCGTTGGCCCGCGGCAGCACGCGCCCCAGCGCGGTTGCGTCCAGGACATCGCCCTTGACCAGTTCGAAGCCTGCCGCCAAAGATTCGTAACCCGTACTGAGATTGTCAAATATGATAACTTCGTGGCCGCCGCGTTTAAGCGCCCGCGCAGCGTGACTTCCGATGTATCCAGCGCCACCAATCACGAGAACAAGCACTGTCTGATTCCTTTCTGATGTAAGCGCCGAGATCAAACCCGGAGGAAGTATGACATTGTACACAGGGGAAATGCCCAAGGCTGTGAACCCGACAAGAAGCAAGGTTGCGGCATTTGCTTTGCTTAGCTGCTACGATGGGAGCAGCGACCGGCGAACGTCTGGGCCTGTTTCATTTGCAACTTCTCTTTGGGGAAAACCATGACTCAAAATCTTGCCGACCAGAAATGCGTTCCCTGCAAGGGCGGCGTTCCGCCGCTCAAGGGCGAGGAATTGCGGGAATTGCACCGACTCGTTCCCGAATGGATCGTCACCAAGGAGCACCACATCCACCGCGAGTACCGCTTCCCCGACTTCAAGCAGGCGTTGGACTTTGTCAATCGCGTGGGAGCGGTGGCTGAGGAAGAGGGCCATCATCCCGACATTCTCCTCCGCTGGGGCAAGGCTGAGATCACGCTGTGGACGCACAAGATCGATGGCTTGACCCTCAGCGACTTCATCATGGCAGCGAAGATTGACCGCGTGCAGCAGAGCTAGCCCCAGCCTCGCAGGAGTGTACGTGAACCAGCGCGACGGGGCAAACTAAAAAACCGCCGAACTAGCCGATCGGCGGGCGAACAGCGCCCAGGCCAGCAGACCTGCCGGTACGAGCATGAAGAACCCCGTGCCGCCCGCCATAGCATGCGCGGAGATACCGAGATCGAGCAAGCGGCCGCAGAGATATGCAGTAGTGGCAAAAGTGAGGCTTGCCAGTCCGAGGTCGGCCGAGAACACGCGTCCACGAAAGCGGTCTTCGGTGTGGAGTTGCAGCAGCGTTGTGGAGAAAACCCAGACGGTCGAGCCCCCGGAGTGAGCCAGCATCGCGCAAGCGGCGGCCGTCCACACGTTACGGCTGAAGCCCAGAAGGCCGTAGCCGAGCGCAATCGTCAGATAACTCAGGAGAATGCCGAGGCGGAGGCGGTGATCGTTCTGACCAGCCCAGCGCGCAGAAATCAGTGGACCGACCAGAGCTCCTATCCCTCGTCCTCCCACGAGAATGCTCATGCCAAGTATGGCGCCGCTGGCAGCATCGATGCTGTGCCCTCGCACCGCAAATTCGCGGGCTCCCATTACGGTAAAAAGGACCCAACTTGGCCCGACCATGAGTTCTCCCGCCTTGGCGAAGACAGCCGGCACCAGCACCGGATGATTGCGAATGTACGCGATGCCCTCGGCGACGGGAGAAAAGTCGGCCAGATCGCGGAGGCGGAGAGGAGCGGCGGTTTCTGCGTGGGGTTCCCGAAACTGCATACCGCTGATCAGGAAGGCCGAAACTAGAAAAGAAAGTGCATTCGTGAGGAAGGTAGCATCGCGGCCGAACAACGCTGCCACGACACCACCGGCAGCAGCGCCAATCATCAGGTTCACCGACCAGGTTGCGGAGGAAAGCGTGTTGGCGACGAGCACCTCGTTCGAGGCGGCAATATTAGGGATGACCGCATTGCGCGCCGGCTCAAAGAACGAAACCATGATGGTTTCTGCCAACAGCAGCGGGTAGACCAGCCAGACCATGGAACGGGAGCGCACCAACAACATCGACAGCACCACCACGAAGCGGACCAGGTCGGAGGCGATCATCACGTGTTTCCGCTTCAGACGATCGTTCACGACTCCGGCGGTCGGGCCCATGAACGTCTGCGGAAGCACCTGCAGAACCATGGCGAGCGCCACCGAGCTTGCGCGTCCCGTCAATTGCAGCAGGAGCGTGTAAATCGAAAGGGTGTAGAACCAGTCCCCAATCTCGCTGACGATCTGCGCCAGCCACAGCCGCCGGAGGTTGGCGTTGCCGCGGATCAGCCGGGCATACGATGCCAGCGTGATCGACGACGCCCCGTGCTCTGGTTGGGGTTCCATGCGAGTGCTAGGGTAACTGCTGCGACGATCGAAGGCAAAGCGCCGCGGATGTTGACCGCGGCCGGCGCCTTCCCTATGGGTCTACGGGAAACGGCAAGACGACCGCCGCAGCAAGAGCGGGACGCGGGCGCTACGCTTTGAGTTTCTGCTTCAGATCGGCGGCGATTTGCTTGCCGTGGAAGCGGCCGTTTTCGATGAAGATTTCGTTGGTGCGAGATCCGGCAACGATCACACCTGCGACGTAAATTCCCCGGACATTGCTTTCGAGTGAGACCGGATCGCAGACCGGGCGGTGCTGCTGTTCCGACAACTCGATTCCCATGCTGCGCAGGAAATCGTAGTCGGGGTGATAACCGATCAGGGCGA
>Ga0123355_10004802_pt1 | contig 19662 bp, 5 predicted proteins | sample TergutEmb28metaG_3_FD_89872 | JGI IMG/M metagenome (GOLD analysis project Ga0123355, IMG submission 89872) | Embiratermes neotenicus P1 segment gut microbial communities from Petit-Saut dam, French Guiana - Emb289 P1 | ecosystem: Host-associated > Arthropoda: Insects > Digestive system > Gut ...
CACCTATAGGTGTGATGATACCAGAGGCTGTATAATGCAATTTTGACCTCCTGGTGATGAGCATATATGCTCGAAACTTGTAGAGGCATGAAATAAACTTATTGTAAAACAAATATTTTGTGCGCCAAGTTGGTTAATTACTGAGATACAGGGTCAGCAAAACGTCAAAATTAGTAACTTCTGTCAGGATTGGCCGTTGTTATTGCTATCCCCGGGAGTCAGGAAAACTACCTTCGTCACTGACCATATGTATCTAGATTTTACAGTTCGTTTTGTTACATAAAACACTGTACAGATGAATATGGTGTATCTTATTCCATTCCACAAAAAAAAGGAATTTATCTGTGTGTTGTGACGAGTTCTTTAAGTAAAGTAATTTTAAGGGCCATAGAACAAGCGATGCGAATATACTGTTACATCCTGCACAGAGCAGAAACTTTCCTGGCCGTAAGAAATTAAAATCAAAGGAATAAAATGTAGAACACTACACAGCAAACAAAAATTATTTATTACGGATTGTATGTGTCTTTAATTTCAAGTTTAGTTTACTTTCCTTTTCCGAGCCTGGAGGTGCTTCTTTCCTGCGTAATCATAACAGTTTACAGAACTGTACCTAATTAATTTGCTTTACAGTCGAGTGCCTGTAAATCAGGGAAATTTTGCTCTAAGAAGGGAATATCGAGCCTCGTAACCTGTGAGTTTGTACCTACTTCGCAGCGCATACAGCGTAACAGTACCGAAAATACGAATATTTTAAATCACAAAAGACGTGGTAGACGTGCAGTCAAAATACAACTAACTTTAGTCTGAGCTAAAGGTGGTACAATAGCTATTAACAACTACATGTTTCGACCTCTATATTGGCCATCATAGGGTTGTACTACTTGCTGTAAATTAACTATACAATATGCATAGTGTATGTTACTGATGACGAGATCTCTTTCACCATATCTTGTATCCTGGATTCAAGTTAAACATAGTAACTGAAGAGTAAAAGCCAAATAGTTGCCACTTATTATTTTATTGTAATTCTTATAGGCTCAACATGTTTCGGGCACTACTATGCCCATCATCAGGAACTCGCGACTATGATGTTGATTACCACATTGGTCGTTTCGTTCTTGGTTTGCTGTAGATTGGAGGCTAGGGGCGGTTAGGCTGGAGTAGTGTCCGGGCTACAGACTATAGCCTGCAGCCCGGACACTACTCCAACACTACTCCAGCTAATCAACATTATAGTCGCGAGCTTCTAATGATGGGCATAGTAGTGCCCGAAACTTGTTGAGCCTATAAGAAGTACAATAAAATAATAAGTGGCATCTAGCTGGTTTTTATTCTTCAGTTATCACAATGATGCACGGTCCAAAAACATCAAATTTAAACCTAGTAATTTACATGTATACGACGTTTGTTCAAATAGTATCCGGATTGGAATTGTAGTGGTTGTTCACTGGGTGGGATGTGTTTGCAACCAGTCTTGACATGTTCCTACATGTCTTAGCAACTCATGACACAAGTTGCAAGTGGCTGCGTTTGCTCAGTTGGCTGTAGTAGGTCGCGGAAGTAACACGTGCGTTTATGTCATAGCGATTTTTACGATGTGTGACAGTACCGAACAACGCATTTACATCAAGTTTTGTTTTAAAATCGGAAAAACCGCAACGGAAACGTATCAATTATTGCTGCAAGCATACGGTGAAGATGCAATGGGTCGTACACATGTGTTTGACTGGTTCCTTCGATTTAAAGAGGATAGAACCTCCGTTGAAAGCAACCCCGCTCGGGACGACCGTCAACATCGAGAAACGAGGAAAGTTAAAGCTAAAGTTAGAATAATCATTCGCAATAACAGGAGACTGAGGGTACGAGAGATAGCGGATGACCTTAGGATCTCCGTGGGCTCATGCGATGCAATTTTAACCGAAGATCTGCACATGAAACGTGCGTGGGCGAAGTTTGTGCCGCGTTTCCCAACGCGAGCAACGTCAGACAATCGCCCGCGATTTGTTTGAGCGTTCATGTGAAGACGTGCAGTTTCTTAAGAACATTGTGACAGGTGACGAGTCCTTGGGTCTACGGGTACGACCGGAGACAAAACAGCAATCGTCACAGTGGAAGGGTCCCACGTCTCCGCGACCAAAGAAGGGGCGCCAGGTTCGAAGCAAAACAAAGGTCATGTTACTGGCGTTTTTTTTTATTCTGAGGGTATCGTACACCACGAGTACGCTCCCGACGGGCAAACAATTAGCAAGGAATTCTACGTGGAAGTCTTGCGACGTTTGCATGAACCAGTTCGACGAAAATGACCGGAAAAATGGCGGGATGGCGACTGGATCCTGCACCACGACAATGCGCCTGCACACACTTCACATCTTGTGCAGCAGTTTTTGGCCAAACACGGCACCGCTCAGTTGCAGCAGCCGCCATACTCACCAAATCTCGCACCGTGTGACTTTTTCCTATTCCCAAGGCTTAAGAAAGTTCTGAAAGGACACCGATTTGAGGCAACGGAGGACATCAAAAGAAATTCGACGAAGACACTATTAGACATCCCGAAAGAGGAGTCCGCAAAATGTTTCCAACAGTGGCAGAAACGTTGGGCGCAGTGTGTAGCTGCGGAAGGGACTATGTTGAAGACATTTCGGGTTAAAACCCCGTAAGCCTCATTTACTTGATGTACTGTGGTCAGTCCGGATACTTTTTGAACAAATCTCGTGTATATTCTAGTATTCTATAATATGTCGTCATGGAGGCAATTTTCTTGCTATAAGGTTTATACCTGCCGCATATAAACCTTATATTTCCTATTGTTACATTATCAAGAAAATTACCTCCATGGCAACATATTATAGCATACTAGGATATATATACGTGTAAACTATTAGGTTTAACTTGAATCAAGGATACAAGATATGGTGAACGAGATCTCGTCATCAGTAACATACACCATGTATATTGTATAATTAATTTATAGCAAGTAATACAACGTGATGATGGCCAATATAGAGGCCGAAACATGTAGTTGTTAACAGCTAGCTTAGATTAAAGATAGTTGTGTTTTGACTGCACGTCTACCATATATTTTGTTATCTGATTGACACAGCGGGGATGTCTCACCTCAAAGTTATATTTTTAAATGCCTGTGAAATAAAATACAAATGAAAACTCTACTTCGATTCGAAAATTTTAACAGCGTTTTCTATAATATGCTTAGTGTATTATGTCCGCTGTTAACAGTAAATTAACACTTATACACAGCGGAATGTGTGAGAATATGGGAATAAATATTATAAACTTAAAACATTATAGTTTTTGAGACTAAAGAAATCCGTAGCAAGCACCGATTCGTGAACCGTGACAACGAGGGAAGAGGAGTGACTCACTTCGAAATACCGGATGTTGTGAAGTGGACAACAAAGAAAATATTGTAACCAAGCAGTTGAAACATTAATAGGTGGCAAGATAGATTAGCCCGTGGCGATATTAAAAATACTGCTGGTTTTATTTTCTTGGTGCAAATGAGCAGTGCTAGAAAACATTTCTAGCCCTTTTTGTTCAAGAAGCCCAGTATGATCGATGGGTTAACTGGGTAAACACTGTTATTTAGGCGCGTTATTCCTGTGCTTGTTACGGAATTATATGGCTGAGTACAGCTTTCGATTATTTTATTTTGCGTGAAGTAATGAAACAAAAACCTGGAATAATGTTCTTGGCGGAATGAAATATCAGGCGCCTACTAGCAATCCTCGACAAGGCGGAAAAGAAATGAGTTCCTCTAATGCCACACAATGGAGGGACGATGATGATTACACATTTACTTCATTATTGTAGTTGACATATTTCTTATCCGATGGTAGACAACTGAGCAAATTAATAACCTTCAAACTGCTGAACATGACAGCCACTAGTTAGTTATTCTCTGTAGCCCGCTCTTCACACTTTATATCCGCGTTGTGCTTTTCGGTCTTGACCACACCTTGAATTAGCGTAAAAGCATCAAGTCATTACCTGATGAATGCAACTGACTACTGAACCAAGACTACGACGGGTTGAGTCGACATAGGGGCGTCATTCCGCTCGTAACATTTATAACAATAAAAACGTAACTTGCGCGCCAAACAGCATGGCATATCCGAAAGGTCGAATTTACAGATGGTGTGGGTTTGATAACGTCAATCCTGATCGATATGGGTGAACAAATGTCTGCAAAAATATCGTCGTGTTTTACTATCTGTGCATTGGCTGCCACGAGAGGCCAACTATTCGTAGCTCGCAAGTGCTTATCTGGAAAATCGGTGCTACTGTTGCACTGTTTATATACCATCCCCATTCATTGTCAGTTAAGATTATTATCGACTTGCAGCTATTATTAGAACACAGCGTGACACTTGTACCAGATATTGGATTGAAGCAACCATATCTGTTCTGTTGTCATTTCCTTGTCATCCCTGAAACCGAAGTACAAGGTTTCGATTAGAAAAATGAAAGATGTTTGTTTCTCCGTGTGCTCCATTTTAACTTTAAATTTTACATAATAACGCGAATTCAAAATACGGTTTTGAATAGAGAGAAATACCGACAGATAATTTTAAAAATTTCTGCTATTTAAAGTTCATGCTTTTACAGAAGAGGTATATTGGTTAACTCGATAAATACTTGGGAATAAATTCGCATAATTGTCACTTGGGTAGATGAAACACTGAAATAAGGCACGTGAAATGTGACTTTCTGATATTTATGGTCATGTCTGCAGACATTGTGTAACAAAAATACATAAGTGATTATGGAGGAGGCAGCTTTTAAGTGATATTACAAGTTTAAAAAAAAAGCAAAGTAAACAATAATTTTTGGATGGAGAAAAACAATGCGTTATAATCTTCACTTCATAATTTGTGTAAGAGGTCTATATAGTTTATGGCATGTTTGTAGAAAAATTTTCAAAATGCGTATGATAGATTCGTCAAAACTCTCTGTCCGCTTGGAAAAACTTGAGGAAAATAGAATGGAAATCTTTTAACACTGGCCCTGGGAATTTTCGCATAACTTGGCCGAAAATAATTGCAGTGTCTTTTCAAATCAAAGAATAATAATGGGTATAGCAGCGCTTGCCTTGGTCCTAAACCGATAAATGTATAAGGAAGATAAAAGTGCATCAAAGACATTTCGCAGGTTTTAAAATATTCATTTTGTGTCCAACGATAATTTACTCATTGTTTGCTGTTAGGAAAGTTAAGGCATAGGATTTTTGGTTTAATTTTTAAAGTGTTCTGGCATGTAAACTTTGTTTGCGATTGGTAAATAGTCGCTGACGTTTCGAAGGTAATTACTTCCATCACGTTCAGTAGGCCTACGCTACTTCGAAACGTCTGTTAATATCAGTCGACTTAGTCCAAGGATGCTGGAAGTGACTGAAAGATGTTTCGTTGGGATTCCGTTCTAATCAGCTTTAACCGGAGAAAAGAATGTGATGTTGACATGAGCGACTGGTACCATGGATCCCTGAAGAGAACCCACTGACGATGGACCTCTCTTTTATGGGCCATTAGCAATTTCGGTGCATGACATTGTAGCGTCTTGTACACGGTGCGTCTTTATCCGAGGCGTTGCTGGGTTGCACGTCACTTCATGTTATTCAATTCCCACTTCTTGTGATGCAACTCTGCGCGACAGCCGTTTAAGACGATACGTCACTGCCTTGAAGGAACGTGTATAAACTTAGAAGTTTTTTATCTCTAGAATTTTAATCGCCTACCTAAAAATGCACGAACTTCTCCAGACTTTCCGCTGACTACAGTTCCACATTTAAAGGAGCCATCGGCGTCTGCACTCTTGAATATTCTAGCAGTGTTGTGTCCTTCATTATATGGTTCTTTCAACTCTAGGTGTCTGTTGCTTCACTACTAGTGAACACACTGCGTTAATTTGGCAGTAGGAATGTACCACTTCTGCTGTCTAGTTTGGATGCAGTGTTGGTGCATAGGCGATGACCTGTTGGTTGAGGCATTGTACCACAAGATCTGAGGTTCCGGTTTCGTATCCCGGTAGGTTTCTTGGAAATTTTCAAGTGATCTATTTCTTCCGTTCGCATTCAGTAGACTGGGGTCCACTCAGCCTCTAACAGAAATGAGTAACAAGGATCTTCATGTTCTTCAGTACACACTCGCACCACGGATAAATATGCTGCCATAACACCGACTACGTCCGTATCAACGGACATGTTAGAACCATTACTGTAATTTTAGCCAAGCACTGTATAAAGCTCATTGGTGATGGATCCCTTGTGATCCGAAACATGTTGGAGCAATTTTAAATATATTTTTTAGTATTTTATAAGAATTATAATTGTATCTACGAATTATATATTTGTGCATTTGTTGGATAATAAAAGTATTTTAATCGAGTACCTAGGAACTGGAGGTAAATTGCGGCCGACGTGTAGGGCTGACAACTCTGCCGTCTTAGTTGTGTCGAATGTCACTGTAAGGATGGAAGCCCAGTGTTCCATTCCCCCTCTGAAACTTCAAGACTTATTACGGGAAAGCATTACATTGTCAGTAAACTGAATTAACAAGTTTATTTAAATTCTGGTTTGCGTGTCCCGAACGCTTATGTTCCTCTGGTAATATGGACATTTTAATTATTTCGTGGGCCTGATGACAAATTTGATATCAATTTATGCAAGAATACTTCACTAATTAGGCAGATATTATAATTTAGAACTATAATTGTACTATTGTTTGAGGAGAGTATTTGGGCATAAGAGGGAAGAGGTAACAGGGGAATGGAGAGTATTTGGGCATAAGAGGGAAGAGGTAACAGGGGAATGGAGAAAATTACATAATGAGGAGCTTAGGGATCTTTACTCCTTACCCAGTATTGTGCGGGTGGTAAAATCGGGAAGAATGAGATGGGCGGGGCATGTGGCGCGTATGGGGGAGGGGAGAGGTGTGCACAGGTTTCTAGTGGGGAGAAACCATTGGGGACACTCAGACGTAGATGGGAGGATAATATTAAGATGGATCTTCGGGAAGTGGGAGGGGGTGTAGACTGGATGGAGTTGGCTCAGGATAGGGACAGATGGCGGGCGTTTGTGAATACGGTGATGAACTTTCGGGTTCCATAAAGTGCGGGGAATTTCTTGACTATCTGCAGAACCGGTTAACTTCTCAAGAAGGACTTTGCTCCATGGAGTAAGTAAGTAAGTAAGTTATATTATTGTATAGTGGCTGTAGATACCAAATTTAGTTGCACATCGGAAAATGTCAATTTGAGGTAAATTTTGTGAATATTTCTTAATGATTTTTTACAAATCAAACGAACTAGGTGCACACTACTTCTTAGTTTATTTAATTACACACGCCAACATATGCGTATATATAATAGTATTTAAGAAGTATAAAATTTATATGAAAACATTTCAAACGCTCCTACATGTTTCGATCACACGATCATCCTCAGGGAGCATATAATGTTCCTTGATAAATTTATAATTTAAAACCTTCAGTGAATTACTTCGTTATGTTAGCTTTGGTGTTGTGGCAGCATGTCGTGTTTTTGTGTGTGAGTCTTACGGTGTTTAGAATGAGCCTGGTTATGGATATGCCTCGTATGCTGTGAAACGTGAGACTGGCTCTACTTCTTAGTATATTTATTTCAACTTCTCTACATGTTTCGGGCAACTATGTGCCCATCATCAGGAGAACTTACTTTATCTATGCGATACTGGTATTTTTCACTCTGTATGGGTGACCGTGAGGCGGTCACCCATACAGAGTTAAAAATACCAGTGTCGCATAGATACAATATGTTCTCCTGATGATGGGCACATATTTGCCCGAAGCATGTAGAGAAGTTGAAATAAATATACTAAGAAGTGGTGTCACCTAGTTGGCTTCATTTGAAAAAGATTATACAGGGATGCACGGTCAACAAAACATAAAATTTCTTAATGAAGAACAGAGTGAAATTCAAAACAATATCAGTCGGTATGTCCGGCTTCGACGGTTGTTGTTTGGGTAGGTTAATCATCAGTTATAACGTCCAGTAACAATAATAAATAATATATTATAATAGTAATAACATTTATAAAAAAATGTTACCATACTAAAAAACCACAATTTTCGGCGTCGTGGGAAGTTACCGACTCAAGATCCAATGTTGTTGATCGCTACGTGACGTTATATCAATTGTGACTAAAAATGGAATGTCGTAGTTTCTATTTAATAACAGAACTGTCTGTAGTCAGTCGCTATGTCAGGCTCAATGATTTGCGATCCTCAGCCACTTTATACCACAAGATTATCAAACACGAACCCCTGCCAGAAGAATAAAAGCCAGTCGAAAGGGAGTCCAGAAATATCGGTTCAGGGACTGATTTGTAAAACCAATACGTTTACTTAATGAGGGCACGTGAAGTGTGTGTGCGTGTGTGTGTGTGTGTGTGTGTGTGTGTGCCGGTGTGCTGCCATGGGTTCAGAAAGTTGCTGCTTTTGTTACTTGCCACAAAATCGTACTAAGGCTCTTCCAGCCGGTGCAACAGATGGACCTCAGAATACGAGCAAAACAAAGAGGGATCGCGCGATATACAGCATAACACCGTTGATGTGAGTTATTCTCGCCCCGGTTCCCTGTGAGGGACGTGCTGAAGCCGCATGTATATTTACGTATCGAGTATAATATACAACGTAACCACAAGAGGCACTCCATTAGATGAAATGAACGGTAGGTTTGCTCTCAGAATATAGAAACGGTCGATTAGAAAGACCGTGGAGAAGCGCGTGAATATTATGGCATATTGGCATATGCTTAGTAAGTAGATAATGATAATGATGATGATGGTGATGATAATGATAATAATAATAAAGTAAAATAATAATACTCCGCCATTCAATAGGTATCACCCAATACCGGTGCTGGAATGGGCTAACATGATTTTATATTAGGAACTTTTCTGTCATAACTGATAAAAGTTTAGATTTCAACAGAACTGATATAGTGCTTATCGATACAGACAATATATCAGCACTTGTCATAGATATATCAGTTCTCCTGACCCATAACCTTCCCAAAACTGAGGCAGAGAAAATTTCAAAATAAGAAAACTTGACTCTGGAAATAAAAAAGTATCTGCAAGCTTAACAAAGTGTCTATATGACCCTTATTCGTCCAGCGGACGGACTGTTCACCAAAACTTCCTAAAAAAAACTAGAGAACATAGTTTGAATCAAAAACATCTAAAGAGCGGGGAAAAAAGTAGTACTATTTCGAACTTTTCGTGTAGTACGCAAATTCCTAGGACAACTTTCTTAACCTGAGGGGATTGGATGACTTTCTTTCCTCTGACTGAGCCTAAAGCCACCGACAATCTGGGACAGGTGTAGGTTTCTCAGCACGTAGATGCTAAGAAGTGTGATTAAGTCAGTAATAGTAATCTGCGTCAATGTAGTCCTTAACCCTGTTTCCAGTCACGCAGGAATTCTCCTGATCCATGCTAGTCATTTTTTTCTAGGCAATCGGAAGTGTCTGCTTCCCGTCGGCTCTTCGATCTGCCAGACGAGTATACATTCTAATTATTCTTGTAAGAAGTCTTCCTTTTGCAGTAGCTGTTCTCCCCTGTTGAATATTTGTTGTACCTTTCGAATAATTTAATTTTCAACTCCCCATCAACTAATTTTATTTCAGCCTTTTCACCGCTCATCTTTTCTAATGCGTTAAGTTCTCAGTTTTCGCATCCATACAATAAGAAAGACATAGCCATCAACTCTTAACTAACTAACTAACTAAGTAACTAACTAAACCCCATATAGCAGAATCCTTCCTGGGAGCTAACAGGTCCTCAAATAGTCAAGAAATTCCCTCACTTTATGGAATCCGAATGTTCATTGTCGCATTCGCAAGTGCCCGCCATCTGTCCCTTTCCTTAGCCAGATCAATCCACTCCGTGTCTCCCCATCCCACTTCCTGAAGAACCACTTTATTGTTATCCTCCCATCCATGCCTAGGCTCGGCGTAAGCATTGCTTGATAACCCTGTACATTTCTCCTTTTAAGTATTGGTTTGTAGACCCTCACACATTCGCTGAAATACTAGTTATGAAATGACGACGACGGTGATGATGATGATAGTTATGATGATGATGATGATGATGATAATAATAATAATAATAAGAAGAAGAAGAAGAAGAAGAAGAAGAAGAAGAAGAAGCCGAGAAAATTTTAAAATATAAAAACTTCATAATAGAAATTCAGCCCACGTGGAATGTGAAATCAAAAGTGATATCTCTGATAATAGGGCGACTGGAACCATTTCAAAATCTCTCAGACAATACATGACCAACATACCAGGAAAGCACGAAATTAAGGAACTGCAAAAAACAGCCACATTGGACACTGCACACGTACTAGGGGAAGTATTAATGTAAAAGCGCAAAACATAATTCACGGGCGAAATAACATTACATGTAGCACACAACGTAAATACAGGTATATAACTGTAAATACTCTGAATAATAATAATAGTATTTACATTGTGAAAATAATTAAAATTCTGCTGAATGCTTTTATTTTTTTATTTTCCTTTTCTTTTTCAGTCAACGACTGTACTCTTCAGTACAGGCACAATGCACCGACTGTACCATTACAACAGTCAGCAAGGTTTTGATGGAGGTATGTACAGTTTTAGAAAATACTAGGCGTCAAATGGTGTTCGCTGGGTTGGATTTTGGTCTACGTTAGGTACCTGATTTAAGCTCTGAAAGGAGCGCCCGGAAGAAAATACACCAATTTAGCTTTGGATTTTCTGTGTTTAGTGGACGACACGATGTCGCGTTTTCCCGTTTATAAACTGTTTTTAACGTGTATTACTAGCAGTAGAATTTGCACAGCACTTCATTCTTGGAAGTAATGCTGAATGATATGTGGAAGTAACTGAACCTTTGAATACAATTAACGGGCCGTCGGTAGGTCGTGGCGTAGAGCTAAGTACAATTACTGTTGTATTCGTAATGTCATTCGTACTTCTTGTCTTACAAGCAGGTAGGTCTGTCTTTTGTCCAGTGTCTTACTTAAATTAATTACTGCTGTAGAGGAACAAGCGGGTGAAGTACCATCTACAATGCTTGACTTGTTTCGCATATTTCTACCTAACCTAATTACTGTTCGCTGTTGTTTGGCTTCGTTTCTTGAGCTCCGCCGCCGCCAAGTGTTCGTATCTTGTACTTTCGGCGTTTAGCATCTCCTTGCCCTATGTCGCAAACGTGTTTGTTCTTCTGAGGGCCGGGATAGCGTAGTCGGTATAGCGACTTGTTAAGATTTGGATGGTCCGGGGATCGAATCCCGATGGGGGCCGAGAATTTCCGCTCCCGTCCAGACCGACCCTGCGGCCCACCCAGCCTCCTATACAATGGGTACTGGGTCTTTCCCTGCGTTAAAGCGGCCTGGGCTTGGCGTTGACCAAACACATCATCTAGCGCCGAGGTTAAAGAAAGAGTAGAGCTATACCTCTACTCCCCTCTGGGTCTTTCAGACCTGTTCTAGAGTGACATTTACCTTTACGTTTTACTTCATTCTTCTGACTGCATAATTTTATGACGTAATGGTAGACAAACAGAATGTTCAAAGCCTATCGAATTTCAAGTCAAAGTGGAAGTTATTCTGCAGCTGACACTGAGTCAGGTTTCCACTCTTACCCTCAGCACGAGATATTCTTAAGTATCGCGTCTGATAATAGCAGGCATAGTCGCATTTGGGTCTTTCCCGGACGAAAGAAGTGGGGTGAATGTCAAGTTCAAGTCACCATGAAACTGACAGCCTATCAATCTTGGCGCCGAAAATGAACCTGAGTTGTATTTATAGACTCAACTCCAGCCAAGACATTCCGTCTGTCTTGTAAGGACCAACCTTTTGGATTTTTAGGCAATTCATCTCCGTTGTGTTTTTAAATAATCGAACTTATAATTGTGTTGGTATTTCTTATGTATTTTTGATAACAGTTTACTGCTGCATAACATGTAACCACTGTTTGATGTGAGAATTTTGTGTAGCAAATACACTATGGAAGCAAAGTTAGAGCATTTTAATGTTAAGCCTCGTAACAAATGTGGCAGTCACTGGAATTTGTAATGGTCGAAAAATAAATTTCCTTTTGTCCTTAATTAAACACCGCGCCATTAATAAAGGGAAGAAACCCACGCATCAGTAACTTCGGCAAAAAAATGATGAGATCTAAGATCCAGTTGCCTTATCCTGGAAACACAGCCAGGTAGCCATGGCTTAGGAGGATGTGTGGGCCCCAGAGACGGTGTGAAATTTTAAACAAGAAAAAATCTTTTGTCGTAAACTGAAATCAAACACTGATTTTTCGGTTCAGCCTAGTAAAATATGCAGCAACCACTAGAAGTTTGAGCGTTCCAAATACAAACTTAATTAAACACCGTGCCACGAATAAATGAGGAGGGTGAGGTTCGAACCCCGCGCGTTAGTGACTTGAGTACATATATCCACATTTCAGTCGTTTTACCGCGGAGAAAAATAGGCCGGTGGTCATTGTATAGCTGGTGTGTGGGCCTCATGTCCTATCTGAAGATTTGAGAAGTAAAAAATATTTTATCGTGGATCGGATTTGGACCCAAATTATTCGGTTGTCTATCCGTTAGTCCGGACAGTATAGTGACTGAACTATCGTAGCTTCTGTGACTAGTTTACAATTTCCTTAATATATAAATTGGCCTAATTTCGTAATCCAGTTTTTTGTCATACAATTCTTAAGTTCAGTAACGAAATTCATTATTAAGTAAATGTTCAGTACTGCAGTGACAATTCGGGCTGACATATTGTCAAGAGAAAAGTGAATTCTGAATCGGTCTGATGTGGATTTCAGAGCACAGATATAAGGGAATATCTAGCAGGGATAGAAGAAAAGACAAAGAATATAAATGGAACCCTAGGGACAGCAGTATGGCCACGTGACAATAAGATAGCAGGATTGTCAGGCAGTGAGATCCAATCTGCGGTGTCTGTCGTGCGCAAAGCCACTCTGGTGGAGAATTGGTCCCCTAAGGACGGGCAACCCGCAGAGCGGTGACTTGCATCTTCCACACATCCAAAACATTGAAGCTGACCAGTGTTCGGACATCAGACTAGAGACCTAATAAATTAGATTTTATATTATAAATCAAACACATCTACTTCCCTTGCCACCTGATGCCAACTAGTGATTAATGTGATTGGTTGTCGGATTATTTGTCAGTTTTCTGAACTGCAGAGAATATGGCACTTTATTGAATGAGAAGGAAAGGTCAGTATGATTAACGGTAAGCAGGCAAGAGTTTTGGAGCAGAAAATATTTGCCTATTTGAAGGAATTAATGCCGCATTAGCCTGAAGAAACTGAAGGGTACGCGATGAGTATCGTGTCAAGTAGTCAAGTGGCCAGATCGAGAATACAAAGGAACATTTCACAGACATCGCTAGACCAGGTCTCTCGGTATGATATATTTGACAGTGTCGTCTTTCGAAGTTGAATGAAAGATTAACCCTTTGACGCCTATTGACCCCTATAGTGGTCTTACCGCACCGCTAACCTCTAAACGTTGCATTTTATATATTTATTCAACAAATACAGGTACTGAATATTTTAAACATGGTATATACTCACCGTTTTTTTCTCTTCAAAATGCAGTTTGTTTCATAATTCTAACGTAATTGGTTCCTGTTTTATTCACATTTTATATACAGTGTGTGCTAAAATTTAAAAAAATAATTCCGGCGCCAAAAGTTAAGTACCGACAATTGGGATTCGCACTTTTATTTAATTTAATCAGTAATGACGCATGAGGGATGGTCTTAGACCTAACTTGTTACATCCCTAACCTTTGACCTATTGTGTAACTGACCTCGGTATTAGTTCATAACATACGTTCAGTTTTATTTTACTTAAGCCTTTGACGCCTAACGACCACTTTAGGGGTCGTAACGCACCGCTAACCTCTAAATGTTGCATTTTATATATTTATTCAACAAATATAGGTATTGAATATTTTAAACATTGTATATACTCTCCGTTTCTTTCTCTTCAAAATGCAGTTTGTTTCATAATTCTAACGAATTTGGTTTCTGTATTATTCACATTTTATATACAGAGTGTGCTAAAATTTAAAAAAATAATTCCGGCCCCAAACTGTTAATCTGACACTTTTCCTGAAATAAATGTGAAATTTAGGTAAGGACAGGCATCACACTCTCTTTTCCTCCAAATTGAGAATCAAGTTATGTAAGAACACAAGTCTGTGTTTTACAGATAAGAACGTCAGGCACCCTGATCTTTTACTTAGCATTCCATTTTTCATCTCGTTACGTTTTATACTATGATGTATTAGGCTATTACCCAGTCCAGTCACATAGCGAATCTGCCTACGTGTTTTCTGTTTCGTCAAATACTTTACACAAAGACATAAATTACACGCCATTTTGTTCTGTCATATCACCTAGACACGAAGGAGATTTATACGTTTGCGTTTTCCAGTTCATCGAACAATGTAAATGTGTGACCAGTTTTTGGGGCGCGTTCGCGAAATTGTAAAAAGCGGTCCATAGCTCCGTCTTGTCTGTCTGTCTGACCGTATCGAACAACTCGGCTTCCAGTAAAGGGATTTTCATGAAATTTGACATTTCAGGATTATTCGAAACTTTGTCGGTAAAATCCAAATTTCTTTAAAAACTGACAAGAATAACGTCTACTTTACGTGAAGACCAATATGCATTTTAATAATATCTCGCTGAATTATTGCTATAATGGGAAATGTTTCAGCTAAAAGCGTAACGAAACTCAAAACACGCGTTTTTGTATTTATAATTCTTTTTTTTTTCGAAAATCCTACCTTTTATGTGAAAATGTGGAAAAATGTTGTAGAGACGGTCAGGTCAAAGATGACAATATGACGCATGCGCATTGCATGCTGGATACCTAAGACTACAAACACGCATTTAGAATGTGTAATACTTATTGCTTTTCTACTGCAACAATGGTTTTCACGAAAGCATCCCATTATTACATAATTCGTACTTTATCTCTTGTTCGTCTTTAAATGATCAATTTAATTATATATCGTTTAAAAAAGTCTGTCCGGCTTCTTTCCGTGAGACTTGCCAGTGATTAAAATTTCCCCTGAATGGGTTACGGGCCCAGAGCAGGGTAAGTCCAGTGGTAGGATTGCTGCCTTTAGCCTCTGGACTGGCATGTTTAGGGATGGCATTTCCTCCATTCCTGGTGAAACAGTTATACCGCTGTGACTCGGTCGTCATTTAGTCGTTTGTGAGAACAGGATACACCGCGAGAAGGTGACCACAAAAACCCTTCATAAAACAAGAATAAAACTATATAATACTCTAGCCCTTCCAGTCTTGTTATATGGCAACGAAACTTGGACCATTAAAGCAAGTGACGCCAGAAAAATAACAGCAGCATACATGAAATATATGAGAAGAACAGCAGGATACACTTGGACAGGTTACAAAACAAATGCACAAATTGCAAAGGAGCTAAAAATAACACCAATTTTGGACAAATTACCGGCATACAACAGAAGCAAGCTTGGAACATCATGTAAATAGAATGTCTAGAAATAGATTACCCAGGATAATGAAATACTACTCCCCAACTGGCAGAAGGAATCATGGTAGACCTTTGAAGAGACTTCTGGATACGTGAGACCAGAAGGGGTCAACAAGTGGCACAACTGAAAAATATATGATGATGATTTAATTAGAATCTTTCACCGCTGTTTCTGTTTTCACTCCACGTCCTATTGAGTTCAAGATACTGTCACATGTTTCCTTTTTCACTGGAGGTATCTTTCTCAGTTTCTGTTTTTGAATTCTTAAGTTCTTTTATTTCTCATGTGCTGTATTCCATTGGCTCTCCTTCAGTTGCTCAAGGCGTTACAGTTCACTTAATATTTATTCCATTAGAGCTAAAATAGCTCAATAGAGGAAGCGCAATTCCATTCCAGGCAGGAACTGAGGAGCATGTTTCTATTTATTGTTTAACGTGTTTGGTTGCATTCACTCTTATACTTAATGGTTTCAGGAAGCTCACTCCGCATGCTAAAGCAGCCGGGACGTGATGTTGCAAATTCATTTCGATCAAGTGCCGAGCTTAAGAGAGAGTTGTGGTATAAATACACCGCCGTACGCCTTCATGACTTGCGCAGAGTCAACTTCACATTTTCACGTAGAGGCTGCTTAAATGACTAATACTTTTTCTCTAATGTTTTTAAATGTCAGTATTTTTGCTTAACAAACGACAGAGACCAGTTTCCGAAATATTATGATAAAATAAAATTATATATATATATACTCACTCTAACACAACAATATATTTGTTATATATTATGTTATAAATATAATGTATATAATATATATTATATATATTGTTGTGTTAGGCTGAGTATATATATATATATATATATAACTTTATTTTATCATTTTACTTCAAACACAACGGGATGTCCTCTACCAAAAAAAAGGCTGAAATATTACAGTCAGTTATCATCTCTGCAGATTTTCGTTTGCTTCTCTTGCGTTGTATTGTGGGATGAACTGGAAACGTAATCATGGTAAAACATCTCCACGCACGAAGATTAAACGCCCTGTAATGTAGCGGTCATTCATACAATTTCCCAGAGTGTCGTGTCAATTGACCGCCCTCTTGCGGAACCAAGCAAACAAGCTTGCGACTATACGCATGTAATCGCCAAGTTGTTTTGTGTGGGGTGGGAGCAGGTTTATAACCCACCCCTCTTGATGATACAGGAAGTATGGGAGAGGAGAAAGGGAGATACCATCAGGCTGTTCTAAGTTATTCCCAAGGTGCATTGCGAACTCAGAGATCGACCAGCATAAGAGAAGGATCCTTGTGTAAAGGGATTACATTGTTGCAGGATTTTCTCTCTGTAGCTGCGTTTCTCAGACAAATCCAATTTGCCTTCGGATTTGGTGGAGGATAAAGTGGGTAGAGGGGACGAATTTGGGAGTTGGTGGGAGTCTGACGCCGTAGTTACGTATTTACTTGTTCCTTCTCCCGGTCGTTGGGTTCGCCAGTTCACTTTTCAGCCCAGCGGTAATATGGTACAGTAAGGTGAAGTGCATTAGGTGCCCCCTCATCCCCTCCTCAAAGAAGATGAGATCTACCTAACCTGACTGACTTAACCGTCTCCAGTTCGCTAAAACACAAGTGCCCTCAAGCTGAAAGCAGCTGCTGCTATGGTTTGACCTTAGTCTGTTGCCAGCAGTAGTAGTTGCTCTTGCTGAAAACTTCTGCAGCGCCTAACAAACCTCAGCTGATAAACTCTCTATCCTATTACGTTTATTAATCTCGCTAAAAAAAAAAAAGGAAAAAGCTCCACAATATTTTCCGGATTTGACAAGCACTCTCATGCTAGTCCGTGTCAAGTTTAATGATTTTTGTTATTCATTCTGAGAAGAGTATCTCTGGCTTATCATTTTATTCCTTGTAACGTTATTAAGATGAAATATAGGCCTATTTTAACTTAGAGATAGTTGTACTGTATAACTATGTCTAGTTTATTTAAAAAAAAGCTACGTCAATTATGTTGTGTAGTGAAAAGTTACGTTACCGTCAGTCACAACAAGTTTTATTTGTCATCATCATCCTATATCTTTCATGGAGTTGGGCCACTTGTTGACCCGTTCCGGTCTCACGTATCCAGAAGTCTCTTTAAAGCTTTACCTTGATTCCTTCTGCCAGTTGGGGAGTATTATTTCGTTACCCTGGGTAATCTATTTCTAGGCATTCTATTTATATGTTGTATCCAGCTTCTCTTGTATTCCAGTAATTTGTCCAGAATTGTTATTATTTTAGCTCCTTTGCAATTCGTATATTTGTTTTGTAATCCGTCCAATTGTATCCTGCTGTTATTCTCATGTATTTCGTCTCTGCTGCTGTATTATTTGTCCCATTAATCCATACTACATGTAGCGGTCGTACTGACCATCGTCACGCATTAAATACATTTTATTTAAAACTCAAAATAAAATGCGTATATCTTACATTTCTGGATGTTTGCATAAATTCAGAAATGTAGACTACATGTATTTAATTTTGAGTTTAAATATCATTAAATATAATGTCTGAAGATGGTCAGTACGACCGCAAACTGTAGCTCGTTTTGACGGGACAAATAACATTTTATATGTTTGATGGATGCACGTGTGTCAGTTTTAGTGCGGTACACCGAAAAGGGGTAGCTTCTAAGAACAAAAAGTGTCTATGCAATATAATACTGAATTGCTGATGTTTTAAATATGTACGTGAAATCAGATCATTAAGGATTCTACTGGGTATCGCACCGGGTCGAAATGATAAATATTAGTGTAATTTCATAGTAATTTGATGTCCTTTCTTCAGGTATAAAATTAGGGATTTCCGACACTAACTTAGCGTCACTTCACAACCGAACGAGTATAAAGTAATGACCTCCGAAGAGCCAGTAATATCTTCTATTTTGAAAAGGTACAGTAACCATAAGATTCTACGATGAACATTGACCTTCATCGAAACTAAAAATTTCATCGGAAGAAAATGTGATTGTATTTGTGGTAACGTGTCGTGGATAGAAATTATTATTCTGCCTTTAGTGTAGTTATGGTATTGTAAATCAAACAGCTATGGTTAACTCACATTTCATGTGGGAGGATTTTAGGGGTGGAATTGTTGAAGAAAACTGGTTGCAATATCCGTAGAGTTTGACGTTGTGATTGCCAGTATGTATGTATGTATGTATATATATATATAACATTGTATGCTTCATTTACGTCACTCATGATCAGTTGCTCATCACTGCCACGTCTGGATTTTAGCGCTATTGGATATATGGTTTAGGGCCTTTTCAGTATGTCTTCCTCATCGTATGGACGCGTTTCGATCAGTTTAGCTCTTCAAACTGAGTACCAGAATTGTGGGACACCCAGTTCTTCGGGTGTTACTGTTCGAAATAATTAACACCAAATGTATGTGCGTTTTTAAAAACACAAAAGTGCGTCCGTGAAAAAAAAATAAGAAAAATGTGCTTATGGTATTTTCATACCTTTTGGGGCATGTGTCTCATTTTAGCAATTGATAGGTAGCAATGATTGGTAGCAATCCAGCCTGTTTCCCCAATATGCATCATACTCTGTTTTTCCCCACCTTCCAAGTGTTCGTTTCTAAATCCTTCCCGATTAAACTCTGTCTACATTCATTGTGTCTGCAACCTAGCTACATGTTCAACCCATCATACCTCTTAGACTGCACTTTCTTAAAAGTTCTAAGTGTGGGGTCGGATTAGCATGTTGTAGCCCAACGTTGCAACATATAAGAGGCCTTCCCCTCTACTAAATTTTAGTTTAATACTCTTTTCATGTTCGTGGGAGGTTAGGTTTAAATTGCGGTCTTACATACATTTTTGTTAATTGTTACGATAAAATTTATTATTTATCAATGCATTTGTATGCATGTGGAAGTGTAGCGAAGTGAAACAAAGTGAAGTGCACGAAGCAAAGTGAAGTTGAATGAGGTGAAGTGAAGTGCAGTATAGGGAAGGGGCGAGGGGAGGGGGGAACGAGTCTTTATGGAATAGGTTTTTAAGAGTAGTATGTGAGGAGAAGTG
>Ga0123355_10004803_pt1 | contig 19659 bp, 18 predicted proteins | sample TergutEmb28metaG_3_FD_89872 | JGI IMG/M metagenome (GOLD analysis project Ga0123355, IMG submission 89872) | Embiratermes neotenicus P1 segment gut microbial communities from Petit-Saut dam, French Guiana - Emb289 P1 | ecosystem: Host-associated > Arthropoda: Insects > Digestive system > Gut ...
TGTTGGTGATATTTCCAATGGGTTAAAATTTATCTTCAAAGAAAAACCGATGATTTCCAAGATTTTGATTACGATTTTTTTGGTGCAACTTACCTTAGCCCCCTTTGGAATGATTGGCATTCCTGTACTAATTAGCCGTAACCTAGGCATGAACGAAAGTTGGGTTGGTATCGCCCAAGGCGCGATGGGCATTGGGGGTATTGTAGGCGGCATTTTGGTTGGCGTGTTGGGAAAAAGGCTTCGCATACAAAAAGCCCATTGGCTCTTGTTCGCGGGTAGCATAACATTTGCACCCATTAGCGTTGCGTTTTTGATAAATGCTAATTACTATGTAATATACGCCGTTATTGTTGCAACAATTTTTATCGCGCTAACCATCATAACGCTTTTAACCATTCAAATTTTCACATTCATACAAACAGAAACCCCGCCAGAAATGCTGGGCAAAGTATCGGCATTGTCTACAATGCTTATTATGATGGGTATGCCTTTTGGACAATTCATTTTTGGTTTGCTTTTTGAACGGCTGGAATCACTTCCGTGGGTGGTTGTACTTATCGCGGTTGTGTCGTCGGCTGTGGTTGCGTTAAATTCTCGGCGTTATTTTAAACGAATCCCCCAAAAAGATGTAGTGATTTAGATGTGAATAAATAACTGAAATAACTATAAAACCCCCATCTCATATAAACATATAGGATGGGGGTTTTTGATAGGCTATGAAATTGTTCATGGCTTCGAGATGTATGTGTTAGCTTGCCAATACAGGTCGGCGGCAAAACGCGGCTGTGCCGCCCGCTTTACAATTTAAATCCGCATTCAAAGCAGAATTTGCATGTAAGCGTGTTTACAGCCGAACAGCTTGGGCATACCTTTTCCATGGGTGCGCCGCATTCTGTGCAGAATTTTCCGCGTATGGTTAAAATCCCACAACTTTTGCAGGAAACTTGTTCGGACGGTTTAGGAGGTGCAGGAATTGGCGACGGAATTGACGGCGCGGTTGGTTGTATTGCCGCCGCTTGTGCTGGAAGAGTTCCCCCCAAAACTGCATCTGGCGCGGCAATCGCGGTTTTTTGCGCCTCTGTTGGTTTAAATGTTGCCAACCGCGTACTGATATTCGGCGGCTGAGAATTTAGTATTCTATGTGATGTTTTAACCGTGCCATAGCCTTTAGGAAGGTCTACAACAATATGCCAGTGTGCCGATGCTATCGTTTGCAAGCGAATTGGCGAAAATGTCATCAACCCTCCAAGTGCCTGAAACGGCTGCCCTCGCGAATACTTCACCATGTTTTCATGATCCATCAGATACACATTGGCGGCGTTGCCTGTTAGCAAAACTTCAACTGTTCTGCCTTTTCCAAGCCCACCTAAATCATAATGCGTATAATTCATTTTGGCAAACCCCCTACATTCCCATTTATTCGGGTGATTTTCGAGCTTCTCCCATGCGCCCTAATCCAACTCCTAAGATTATAACATTCAAACATTCTCGCGTCAAAAACTGATTATGTCGAACCACGCGTGGAATATGTCAAGAAGAAAACGGGAATACTAAATAAAACATATGAAAGGAAGGAAAATCATGATAAGATGCAAGAAATACAAAGCACAGTTTTCTGCTAACACGGTAAATCACCATCGTAATCCGAAAGGGGATTGCGAAAATTGCGTGTATTTTTCCAAGCAAAATTGCGGGAATCACGCGTATGACGCGCCTACGGCGGTTTTGTAACTGTGCAAAATAGAGGTGTTACTGTGAACAAACCCGAATTACTTTCCCCTGCGGGGGACTTGGAGCGTTTGAAAGTGGCGTTTGCATATGGTGCAGACGCGGTGTATATAGGCGGAAAATTTTTAAGTATGCGAGCGAAAGCAAAGAATTTCGAGCCGAGCGAAATGGAAGAAGGAATATCTTACGCGCATTCGTTGGGGAAGAAGGTGTATGTTGCGGCAAATATCAGTGCGCACAACAGCGATTTCACGGGAATGGACGAATATTTCCAATGGCTTGAGAAAATCGAAGCAGACGCGATTTTAATTTCCGACCTCGGAGTTTTTGCGTTGGCTAGAGAAATCGTGCCAAAAATGGAAATACATATCTCAACGCAAGCGAACATTACAAACCACGCCACAGCGGAGTTTTGGCGAAATCTAGGCGCAAGCCGCGTAGTGGTAGCGCGGGAACTTTCGCTGGGTGAAATCAAGGAAATCCGCGAAAAGTCACCAGTAGAAATAGAAGCGTTTGTGCATGGTGCAATGTGCATGGCATATTCGGGACGATGCCTAATCAGCAATTTTCTAAACTCGCGAGACGCAAATCGCGGCGAATGTAGCCAACCATGTAGATTCAAATACTCCCTTCTGGAAGAAAAATCTGGCGAGACGTACCCCGTTCATGAAAGCGAACGCGGCACGTATATTCTTAACTCGAAGGATTTATGTATGGTGCAACACATTCCAGATTTAATAAGCGCGGGCGTAAGCAGTTTCAAAATAGAAGGTCGCATGAAAACATCATACTACGTAGGCGCGGTAACAAAAGCCTATCGCGAAGCAATCGACGATTACTATTTATCCCCCGAACTATACAAAAGCAAACGCTCCCACTACCAAAACGAATTGCAAAAAGTAGGAAGCCGCGGCTACACAACAGGATTTTTCTATAACAAAATGACCGCCGCCGACCACGACTACGCAGGCGAAAACCAAGTAACCGCTCAAGATTACCTAGCCGCAATAGAAAGCTACGACGAAACAACAGGTTTTTGCCAAATAGAACAACGCAATAAATTCGCAGTAGGCGACAAAATAGAAATCCTAAAAGCCCAAGGCGAAAACTTCACCCAAACCATAACCGAACTTTACGACCAAAACGGAGCAACAGTAATAACCGCTCCGCACCCAAAGCAAAAACTAAAATTAAAAATAAACGCACCCGTCACCCAGTACGATATGATTCGGAGATATGTATAGAATTTTTGATACTTTGTTTTCTCGCTCGACACGACAGTAAGCATCTGGCAGAACGAAAGTGAGTTTACATTGCATTTTGTGCAAACTCGTACTCTCTTTACGCTATATACACTTTTACTTGAACGCACTCTTGTTCCCGAGACACCAATTATTCCCCATACGCCTATTCATGTGGATAGGCTACTTCTTGAAAATGGATTTATTGAGTAAAGCATTATGTGCTTTTTATCGCACACACAAAAACGCCCTACTGATTACTTTTTCCAATGTTTAAGATGGAAAAAGTATGAGCAGTGGGCGTTTTTGTGTACAATGGCGAGATTATCAAGAAGTACTATACCGCGTGGCGTGAGCATCAAAAATCCGTCGTAGAGATTCATTCAAGCGGGCTTCGTCGAATACGCCTGTTTGGTAGCCGTCAAGCATAGCGTCGAAGGCTTCTTGTGGGTTTAGGGGGATTAGCAGAATATCCGCACCTGCTAGGAACGCGCCTAGTGCAATTTGCCCGCATGTGAAGTGGTCGGTTAGTGCACGCATGTCTAGTGCGTCGGTTATTATTAGTCCTTCAAAACCTAGTTGGCCGCGCAAGACTTCTTGCAGCCAGAAATCGGAAAGGGTTGCGGGCAGACCGCCAGAATCAATCCATGGTTGCATCCAGTCTAATACTGGGCTGTGTCCACCTATTGCGGGAGTAGCTACATGAGCAATCATAACACCGCCTACGCCTGCGTTTATGCCGCTTATAAAAGGTTGGGATTCCATTTCTAGCCAGCGTTCCCAGCCGTGGTGATGCACTGCCGATTGAAAATGGCTATCTTCGTAAGTGTCGCCGTGGCCTGGGAAATGCTTTAGAGTTGCCATAACACCGCCATCTTGAAGCCCTTCGACGGTTGCGGCAACCATTGGCGAAACAACTTCCGCCGTTCGCCCGAACGCCCTATTGCCTATTACCGCATTTTCGGGATTGCTCCAAATATCGGCAACAGGCGCGAAGTTTACATTCAAGCCAAGACCAACCAACTCCTCACCAATGGTTTTGCCAATATCGTAAGCTTCGGAGGTTGAACGCCGTCCAATATCATAAGCGGCAGGCGTAATGCCCTCCGCAAAAAGCCGCCCAGCACGAGAAACGCGACCGCCTTCCTCATCAATGGAGATAAGCATAGGCGAATGCGGCGAAAGTGCTTGAATATCCGCAGTCAACGTCCGAACCTGCGTCGCAGAAGTCACATTATCGCTAAAAAGAATAGCCCCACCCGCTGGAACTGACGCAAATAAATTTTCCACGCGTGTGTTTACATAAGTTGTCTGCCAAGGCAGACGCAACATGAATATTTGCCCGATACGTTGTTCGATAGTCATTTGCGAAAGCCAGTATTCAAAGGCTTCGTCTTCTGGCGAAGCGGTAGCGAGAACGTACTCGTCTTCTGGATAATATGTTTCCTCCGCTGGAACGCTGTAAATAACTTCATTGTTTTCGTTATTCACAGGCGTGTACGCCATAGGTGGGACAATTTCCCCCGCTTCGGAATAAACATAAGAAAGGGGTATGACTTCTTCCGATTCCGAAGTACACGCGACAATAAACATCAACAAAAACGCAGCAATTGTAGCGTAACCAACGTAACGCAAGCGATTCATTAAAGCACCTCCAATAATGCCAACAAAAATTCCCAAGCCTTGCCGATAGAAGAAATAGAAGCTTTTTCGTCGGGTGTGTGGTAATCGTACAAGTTAGGCCCAAACGAAATCATATCCAACCCACGGATTTTTGAAGAGAACAACCCACATTCCAACCCAGCATGAACCGCCGTGACCTCCGCTTCTTTCTCGAAAACATTTGGATAAACTTCCTGCGCGGTTTTAAGCAACGCAGAATGGGGATTATAAGGCCAAGACGGGCTTCTTTGAATAAAATTAACATTCGCGTCAATAAGCCCCGCGAGCGTAGAAATTTGCGTTTCCATAGCGCGCACGAAGTAATCAGCCATTCCTCTGGGCATTGTGGAAATTTTAACAGCTTCTTCGTTTGTTTCCACCACGCCGATATTATTTGATGCGTTCACAAGCCCATCAATTTCGCGGCTCATAGCGGTAACGCCCGTTGGGATTAGCAATAACGACGCAATAACCTTCTGAGTAGTATCGGTTACCATGTACGGAATTTGCCCCGTAGAAAACGCCCAGTTAATTTTCATGTCTGCGTCGCTTGCGCGGTAATATTCTGCTAAATCTTTTTTGCACGACTCCAGCGCGGCGGCGGCTTTTTCGGAAAGCGTCGCGGTTGTGGGGAAAATTACCGTCGCAGTAGCTTCACGCGGAATAGCATTAACCTTCATGCCGCCCGAAATCTTTGCCAGTCGCACACCAATTTGCTTATCCAACGCGTCCAGCAAATGCGCTAAAATTCTTATTGCGTTACCGCGTTCTTTCTCAATATCAACGCCCGAATGCCCGCCTTTTAATCCTTTTACTGTAATCTCGCATATGGTAGAATCTGTAGTTGAGTTTACCCATTGCGCAGGAATCGTAAACTCCGTGGTGACACCTGCGGCGCAACCCATTATAAAAGTAGTATCGTCGCTACTGTCCAAGTTAATCAGACGCTTGCCCATTAACAAACCTGTGTTTAAATTTTCCGCGCCGCCCATGCCTGTTTCTTCGTCGGTGGTTAGAACAATTTCCAACGGCGGATGCTTGCCGCCTTTTTCTTCAAGCAACGCCATGCACATTGCTACACCTATGCCATTATCCGCGCCCAAGGTTGTTCCGCAAGCCTTTACAAAATCGTCTTCTACGTATAAATCTAGCGGGTCGGTGGAAAAATCGTGTTGCGTATCAGAGTTTTTTTCGCAAACCATATCCAAATGGGCTTGCAGAATCACAGGCGCGTGACTTTCATATCCAGCCGAAGCGGGTTTTGCAATTATTAAATTATTCCAGTCGTCCTGCTCGAAAGGCAGGTTCAACTTTTTTGCAAATTGCACAATGAAATCGCTAACAGCCTTTTCGTCGCCCGACCCTCTGGGGATTTTGCTAATTGCTTCAAAATGCTTAAAAACTGATTTTGGTTCTAAATTTTTAATCATGGTAAAATCTCCTCTCATACTGTTCTGTTTTAACTTTTTGTAAAAGCTATCATACGCATATCCAAAATGCAAGATTTCTGTTAGAATATATCCGACTGTTTGGAGGTGTTAGCGTTGCAGTATCGGCGCAAGCTATATCTGGGGAATGTAAAAGCGGGAATGATTATCGCGGAAACAGTGTACGGAACTGATGATTCTGGGCAAAAGTACTTGGTTGCCCACGAAGGCACGCGAATAGACGCACGCGTTTTCACACATTTGCAAGAGTATCATGTTGAATTTGTGGAAGTTCTTTCCATGTCTCCACCTACACCCGATGATTTAAAAAAGCCCGTAGTTTTTATACCAACTCTACAGGCAATGCCAAATCCAGAACCAGAACCACCACCACCACCGCCCCCCGAGCCAGAACCAGAACCAGAGATAATATTACCACCCGAGCCGCTGAAACCAGTATTCAATGTGCATACAGACGCGCCGCCAGTAAAATCAATAATCGGCGACAATCTGCGCAAAGAAGCTACTGAAAGCATTCAGCAGTTATTTACGTTGTTCACAGACCCTGGGGACTCTGCAAACAGAACCACAGCATACCACGCCCTAAGTGGCTTCGAGACTGTGTTGGAACAAGTGGTTGAAGCCGTCACCCACGACCCAACAGGTCTAATTCATATACACGACCTTAAAAGTTATGACGAATACACGTATCACCACTCGTTATCAGTAGCGATGCTTGCCGTGGCCACGGGGCAAACCCTAGGTCTATTACACAGCGACCTAATAAAACTAAGCCGATGCGCAATGCTTCACGACATAGGCAAACAAATAATCCCAGTGGAAATAATAAACAAACCCAGCGCATTAACCGTATCCGAATTTGAAACAATGAAAATGCACCCCACAAACGGTGCCGCAATCCTAAAAGCAAAAGCAATAGGCGACACAGAACTATGGAGTGGCATAATGTTTCACCATGAAAAATATAACGGAACAGGCTACCCCAAAGGCTTAAAGGGCGACAAAATCCCCCTATTCAGCCGCATAATAACAGTAGCCGACGTTTATGATGCCGTAACCTCTTTCCGAACCTATCGCAACCCAATGACTCCCGCCCTAGCCTACGAAGTAGTATGCGCCGAAGTAGGAATATCCTTCGACTACGATGTAGTAAAGGCGTTCACCGACCGCCTAGAACTATACCCCATAAGCACAGCAATAGAACTATCAGACGGCAGAATAGGAATAGTAATAGACAACGAAGCCGCAACCCGTCCAGTACTAAAAATCTGGGGAACAGGCGAGACAGTAGACCTAGCCCACCCCCGCAATTTGACCTTGCTAATATCAAGAATAATCCACCCCAACGACGCACCGTGGGAGCAGTAGGGCGTGCTGGAGGATAATAAAATGGATAAGCCGCATGGAATCATTGTGTTCGGGGCTTCGGGGTCTGGTTGCACAACGACGGGACGTGAACTGGCACGATTATTAAATTTCGAGCATTTTGATACAGATGATTATTTTTTTGAAATTAACAACCCGCCATTTGAGATGAAGGAACGTCAGCTAGATGAACGGGTATCGTTGTTGCGTCCTTTATTAAGAAATGATTTTGTCCTTTCGGGATGTATACGCGAATGGGACGGGGCATTCGATTCCATGTTATCTATGGCTGCTTTTTTGAGAACTCCGACAAATATGCGAATCGAGCGATTGGAGAATCGAGAGTTTAATCGCAACGGTGAGCGCATCAAGTTAGGCGGGGATTTATATGTGCAACATCGAAAATTTATTGATTATATTGCAACATATGAAAATGGCGGTATGGCAGGACGTTCATTAGCTTCACAAGAAGCATGGGCGAATCGCCTCACTTGTCCTGTTATTCGTGTTGATGGCGCATTAGATTGGCGCATAAATGCAGAAAACATATCGAAGCAGTTTTTGAAACGCTATAAAAAATAAGAATTATTATCACCCTTCACAGCACACAACTTACGCATTGTCTTCCTGTGTTGCTGCGACCATCACTTCTGTTGCTTCTAGGGAAGTGTCGTCATCTGTTGTTACTTCTATTTCGCATTCTTCGGCGCGGCGACCGTCGGTTTTTGTAACAGTAACTGCTAGGTTTTCAAAGGTGAAGTTATCGCCTTCTTCGGGGATTCTTCTTAGCATATCCATAATCCAGCCGCATACTGTGTTGGATTCGGATTCTGCGGTCATGTTAAAGTACTCGAACATTTTATCAACGGGGGCGTTGCCTAGGATTTTATGTTTATTTTCTCCTAGAGGAAGGAACTCTTCTATAATTTCGTCGTTTTCGTCCCATATGTCGCCTACTAGCTGTTCCAAAATATCTTCCATTGTCACTAGGCCTTCTGTGCCGCCGTATTCGTCGGCGACTATGGCCATGTGGCTTTTTTCTTTTTTCAGCAAGGTTAGAACGTCTGTTACTGGCGCGCTTGTTACTGTGTATACGGCTGGGGTTATTATGTCGGCTAGGGTTACGGGGTTTTCGCTGTTGCTGGTTGCCATACATTTTAAAAAGTCGCGCAGATGAACTATTCCGCAAATTGTGTCGATTGAATCTTCTACTACGGGCATTCTGGAATAACCGCAATCTAGGAACATCTCGGCAATTTCTTCCACGGTTGAACCGATAGGAATACTTACGATTTTCACACGCGGCGTGATAATATCCCACGCGGAAACATCATTAAACGCGATTGCGTTTGTTATTAGAGCGGAATCGTCCTCGTTGAGTGTGCCTATTTTTTCGGCTTCCTCTACCATGAAGGTTAATTCCTGTTCTAGTAGAACTTGTGCGGTTTGGTCGGGTTCGGATTCCTCGTCCTTGGACGCAATTGACGCGCTGAACTGGTTTTTCAGCTTTATAATTCCCTTGTTCACGGGCCAGAATATTGTCATCAAGACCCGCAACACAGGTGCGCAAAACAATGCTACCTTTTCGGGTTGCTCCTTGGTTGTGCTTTTTGGCAGAATATCTGTGAACACAATCACAACCGCCGCCACAACAAATGTTGAAATTACATATCCAAACTCTGGAATCAGCCGAACAAACAGTGCCGCCGATACCGTTGCCGCCGAAATTGCAACAAAGTTGTTGCAAATTAGCAATGTAGAAATTACTTCGTCAAATCTTTCGTACAGTGACATCACCAATTGCGCACGTCGGCCGCGCTTTCCGCCGCCTTCCGCCAAATTACTAATCCTCGCCCTGCTTAACGACGAAAAGGCCATCTCTGCCGCGCTGAAATAAATTCCGCACAAAAACAGGATACCCAACCCAATTGTAGATGCTATATTCAATGCAAACGGACTCACAGGAATCCAAATCCTCTCTACGGTTGCGCCGCCTCATGTGCGGTGCTTTCATTTCTCTAAGATAAAGTATGCGACCAATAACATATGTAGTATAACGGAAATTTCTTCCGTTATCAATTGTAATGACTATGTTTTTCAATTCTCCAAAATTTTGCCGTCTGTAGAGATGGTTATTACTTGCCACGGTATTAATTTATCACAGTTTTTAAGTGCTGTTTTTGCTGCGTTTTCTATTCCACTACAGCATGGAACTTCTATCCTTGCGATTGCTACGGATTTTATGTTGTTTTGGGTTAGAATGGCTGTTAGCTTTTCAGAATAATCACCCTCGTCCAACTTTGGGCATCCTATAATTGTTATTCGATTACGCATAAAATCGTCATGAAAGCGACCATATGCATAAGCGGCACAATCAGCAGCAACAAGCAGATTTGCATTATCGAAATAAGGAGCATTTACTGGCACAAGTTTAATTTGCACTGGCCATTGATTAAGAGGAATATCTGTAGCCTTTGGTTTTTCTTCTTGTTCTTTAAAGCTAATTGCTCCTGTGGGGCATACTGGTAAACAACGCCCCAGTCCGTCGCAATAATCTTCACGCAGTAATCTTGCTTTGCCGTCTACCATTCCTATTGCGCCCATATGGCAGGCAGAAGCACATGCACCACAACCGTTGCACTTGTTTTCATCAATTACGATAACTTCTTTTTTCACTGTGTATTATCCTTTCATCTTGATATTGCTTCCATTGCCATACTAAAGGCTTGTATGCCGAACTCCCTGTGGTTGCTTAAAAACACATTGGAAAATAAAGTCGCTTGTCTTTCGGCTTCTGCGATAGCGTCGGCAACAAAGGAATTTTGGCTTGCACGTTGTTCGTGGGTGAGTTCGGGATTTTGATTTCTGTTCAAACCATCTGCGTCAGCAGTACTCCACCAATCATTCCTTGCTTGATGCGTTGCAGGCGTTACAAGCATATAGCGGGCAAGATTTCGGAAAGCATCATCTAAATGACGGTTCCCTGCATTCGTGGTTTGCATAACATGATTATACGCGGCTGCAAGTTCATTAAGTTCAAAGCGGCGGGTTTGTTGAAGAGGGTTTGAACTCTGCTCTGATGATTCCATATATGCAGTTCGCATTGTGCGGTGCAATAACATGAGCTGATTAACTTGATGTAATGTACTCCCTGGTAAATTAACGCTTGGCCCTGCGAACATTTCGGGGTAAGTTTGGCTTAACTCATGCAAATTAATCGCGTCCTGCGATAACATTAAATTTTGGCGATTTTGTATAACATCTTCTAACGATACTTCTATTGTCAAAGGTTTCGCGCTTTGTTGTGGCGCAACAAACCCTTGTGCTGGTGGCAATACTTGATTTATGTTCATTTAATATCCTCCTTGTATATGCGTTTCAAACGAAATCGCTGTATTTGTCTGTTTCAATAACTGTATCGGATTAAGCACAAAAAAACTTGAGTGATTTTGCACAAAAGACTTTCAATTTTTGTAAAACTTCTGTATATTTACCATAAGGGAGGCGATATTTATGTATAAGAAAAGCAAGTACAAAAGACGCTCGGTTGCGTGGAGAATTACCCAAGTTGTTATTTTGCTTTCAATCCTTTCGGCCGTTTTCATTACTGGAATCGGGTACTTTTTTTATCGTAACTCTACAATAAATGCGTATGCCTCCTTAGCGGGGAACATTGCAACGTCTTTTGCTACCACTATCGACGATAGACTTATTGCGTCTATTAACGTAGGTCACAGAAACCAGTATCACCACACATTGGAACGGCAAATGAACAGCATTTTAACAGAACTCCCAGAAGTATTTGCCTTCTATATAATTGTGCCGTATGACGGAGCGTTTTGGTTTTTCACCTACGCCGTAAGACCCGATTCCGACCCAGAAGCCGCAAGAGAGTTTAGAGAAATTGAAAGACATATGTTTGGTGCAGAAGCGCATGATGCCTTAACTCGCGGTGTTTTTACAACAACAACAATTTACAGCGTGGGGAATTACAACTTAATCAGTGGCTTCGCGCCTGTTATTACGGAGGCTGGCGAGGTTATTGCGCTGGTGGGCGTTGACTTTAATGTAAGCCATGTTGTTGCGGCTTCAAATTTGTATCTTGTGTATATTGGCGGTTTTGGGCTTTTCTTTTCGCTTATATTTGGGTTTATTATCCGTTGGAGAATTTCCCGCACATTAAGTTATACTTTAAAGCGCATTGTCGAGGCCGACCATACCTTCTCTAGTGGCGCAACATTTTTCAAGTCACGCGACGAAGATGCCGACACAAAGGATGAAATAGGCGTGTTATATCATTATTTTGCCGAAATGATAAACACCTTCAGCGTGCTTCTGACAGATGTAAAAACTATGGCAAACTCCCATATCTCGGGCGATTACGAAATACGTCTTGACGAATCAAAATTCAAAGGCGGTCATCAGCAACTTGTGCGAAGCGTAAACATGATGACTGATATGTACGTGAAAAATTTCGAGGAAATAGTAAACACAGTAAAAAGTTATGGCGAAGGCGACTTTGAAGCCAATGTATCAACATACCCACAAAAATGGCAATGGGCAAACCACGCCATAAACGACCTACGAGAAAGCTTTATACATGTAACAACAGAAATCGAAAAACTAACCAAAAACGCCACAAACGGAAGCTTTGACGTACCAGCTGACATAGGAAAACAACGCGGCGAATGGGCTAAATTAATCGAAGGCTTAAACGCGCTTCTGCGAGCCGTAGAAGAACCCCTAGCCCGAATAGAGCATCAAGTAGTAGACATGTCAAAAGGCGAGTTCTCGCCACTAAGCGGAGATTTCAAAGGAAGATTCAGTGTAGTAAAAGATGCCTGCAACGACACCAACCGCATAACTCAATCCCTAGTAAACGAAATCGCATACGTCCTAAACGCCATAGCCAAAGGCGATTTAACCGCCGAACTAAGAAATAGCTACATCGGCAGTTACTCCCCTATCGAACAGGCATTGCGTACAATTTTGTCCTCGTTAAACAATTCTATGAACTCAATTGCAGTAGCCGCCAACGAAGTTCTAACAGGTTCTGAAAAACTAAGCACCAACGCCGAAGAATTAGCAATAGGAACATCAAGCCAATCGGACACAATAGACAGCCTATATGCCGCAATAGCCACAATAGCCGACAAAACCAAGTACAACACCGAACGCGCACAAGACGCAGATGGGCTTTCGCAAAAATCCAACGAACACGCAAAAAATGGCAACAAGGAAATGGAATCCATGCTGCTGTCCATGCAGGCAATCAAAGCGTCAAACGTGAACATCTCAAAAGTAATCAAAGTAATTGAAGACATAGCTTTCCAAACAAATCTACTGGCACTAAACGCCGCAGTAGAAGCCGCAAGAGCAGGAATCCACGGCGCAGGATTCGCCGTAGTAGCCGAAGAAGTTCGCAATCTAGCCGCAAGAAGCCAAACCGCCGCAAGAGAAACAACAGGCTTAATAACCGATTCCACCGCCAAAGTTGACCAAGGCACAGGCGCGGTTCAAAGCACCGCCGCGTCATTAAACCTAATAGTAAACGGCGTAGACACCGTTTCCGAACTAATCTCCCAAATAGCACAAATATCCCAAGAACAAGCCGACGGCATATCCAACGTAGTAACAGGCATAAACGCAATCTCCGACGTAGTAAAAAGAAACGTATCAGCCAGCGAAGATTGCGCCGCAGTAGCAGGGAAATTCAACAACCAAGCAAAAATTTTAACCCAACTCGTAGATTTTTATAAGCTTAAACAATAAAAGACGTATCATTTCTGTAATGGGAATCCTAAAAAGCTGTTGCAAACTGTGAAAAATCAGTTGGCAACAGCTTCTTTTTATGTCAACATATGACATGGAACAAGTATAGAAAAGGAGTGGCTGTGTATGTATGAAATAAGCACGGACAAAAAAACTTTCATTATTGCGGATAATAAAATTTCTTTCAATGATGAAATTCATAAGGTTTTTGTTTTTCCGAATGTGTGGGTTGTTGAACTTTCAAACTACATTTACAAAGATGGTCAAGTTTGGGGAATAAACATGCCCGACCAGCCAAGTGATAATATTTACGGTATCAATTCGGAATGCGAAATTGTGTGGAATATCAAAGAAGTGGTCGCGTCGTATGAGTTAGGCAACGCACAAGATAGGCATTGGGGATTGTTGATTAAACTTTCTGACAGCGTGTTTCGTGCGGTAGATTTTTGGGGTTGGGGCATTGAAGTTGACGTAAACACTCTTAAAGTGGTTCGGCAATATATGTCCAAATAAATGTTATACTTTTTCCTATAAAACAGTGCCATATCCGCCTCGCAACAACCCTGCAAGTTTGCACTATCTTCGTAGGGCGAATATGGCACTGTTTTGGCGGAAAAAGTATTAATTGACATAAAAATTAGTTAATGCTATCTTTTGCCATAGAGTAAAGAGGGAGGCGATACCAATGGGCGACAAAATAAAAGCACTGGAATCGAAAATGAAATTATATGGGTTTAATAATTTGACAAAATCGTTGAGTTTTAATATTTACGATGTATGTTATGCGAAATCGGCGCGAGAGCAACAGGATTATCTAGCGTACATTGACGAGCAGTATAATTCTGACCGGCTGACTGGGATTTTGCAAAATGTAACGGATATGATAGGTGCGACGGTGTTAAACATAGCCAAGCAGGACTACGACCCGCAAGGCGCAAGCGTAACCATTTTGATTGCGGATAAAACGCGCAACCCCGCCAGTGAGATTCACAACGATACAATTGTTGCGCATTTGGACAAAAGTCATGTCACCGTACACACGTACCCCGAATTTCACCCCGATACTAGCATTGCAACATTTCGGGTTGATATAGATATAGCCACATGTGGGCAAATTACGCCGCTACAAACTTTGGATTATTTAATAGGAAGTTTCGATTCGGACATCATAACAATGGACTACCGCGTTCGTGGGTTCACGCGGGACGAAAGCGGGGAAAAACTTTTCATAGACCATGAAATCACGTCTATTCAAGATTTCATTGATGACAAGGTTTTGCAACGCTACGACGCAGTAGATGTGAATGTTTATCAGTCCAACATATTCCACACGAAAATGTTAATCAACGAAATCAACCTGCAAAACTATCTGTTTAATACAGACGCATACGAAGTCCCGCCAATGTCACGACTAACCATAACTCACAGTTTGCGGCAGGAAATGATTGAGATTTTCAGCGGTAAAAATATTTTTTAGGAGGCGGCGCGTTGAATCAAAACAAAACCCCAATCCGTGATGCACTCGAAGAATTGGAAAACAACCGTATAATTCCCTTCGATGTGCCAGGGCATAAGCGGGGTAAGGGAAGCAGTAATTTGCGTGAATTTCTGGGCAAGAAATGCCTATCTATAGATGTGAATGCAATGAAGCCACTAGATAGTTTGTCGCACCCTGTTTCTGTAATACGGGAAGGGGAAGAACTTGCGGCGGCGGCATTTGGGGCGTCACATGCATTTTTTATGGTAAGCGGAACAACTGGCGCGGTTCAAACAATGATTTTCTACACATGCAAGCGTGGCGATAAAATCATTTTGCAACGTAATGTTCATCGTAGTGTGTTGAATGCTATGGTTTTATGCGGGGCTATTCCCGTTTATATTGAGTGTACATCAAGCGAGAAACTAGGTATCGCGCTGGGAAGCTCCGTAGCGGCGGTGGAGCGGGCTATTTTAGAAAACCCAGACGCAAAGGCAGTTTTCATAAATAACCCAACGTATTACGGCATTTGCTCTGATATAGCGGGGATTGCAAAGTTGGCGCATAAGCACGGCATGAAAGTGCTTGCAGACGAAGCGCATGGTACGCATTTTTATTTTGCCGATTCTGGAAATTTGCCTAGTGCGGCTATTTCTGCTGGGGCGGATATGGCGGCTGTTAGTATGCATAAATCGGGCGGGTCGCTTACGCAGAGTTCTTTTTTGTTGTGCGGGAAGGACGTTAATGCAAATTACATGCGGCAAATTATTAATCTGACGCAAACTACTAGCGCGTCTTATATTTTGCTGTCTAGCCTTGATATTTCGCGTAGTCATCTCGCGCTTAATGGCAAGAAGATTTTTTCGGACGTACTAAAACTTACAGCGTATGCACGCGAAGAAATAAGCAAAATAGATGGCTTTTACGCATTCTCAGAGGAACTAATTGACGGCGACGCAGTTTTCGATTTCGACAAAACAAAGCTTGCGATAAACACACTAGGCACAGGGCTTGCAGGAATAGAAGTCCACGATATTCTGCGTGACGAGTACGATATTCAAATTGAGTTCGGCGATATTGGAAATATTTTGGCATACGTTTCCATTGGGGATAACCACAAAAATATCGAGATGCTAATTAGCGCGTTAGCAGAGGTAAAACGGCGATTCGCCCGCACTGAATTAAACATTATGAAACAGGAATATATCGCGCCAATTGTTCGCGCCGCGCCACAAGAGGCATTTTACAATCCGAAAAAAATGCTTCCGCTTGCGCAAAGCGTGGGCAGGATTTGCGCAGAGTTTGTAATGTGTTATCCGCCAGGGATTCCTATAATTGCCCCTGGCGAGGAAATCACCGCCGACATTGTGAATTACATTTCCTACGCAAAGGAAAAAGGCTGTTCACTAATCGGCCCAGAAGACATGAGCATCGAAAATATTAACGTACTGGAGTGAGTAGATGGAACTATGGTTCAGCGAAATGCACACAGAAAACGTGAAATTTTCTATAAAGGTAGACAAACAACTTTGTTGTGTGCAAAGCCAGTATCAGCGAATAGAAATTTTTGAATCCTACGAGTTTGGGCGATTTTTGACACTTGACGGGTTCATGATGTTAAGCGAGAAAGACGAATTTATCTACCACGAAATGATTACCCATGTAGCAATGGCGGTTCACCCTATGGCGAAAAACATTCTTGTGGTGGGCGCGGGCGACGGCGGCGTAATGCGCGAACTAGCAAAATACAGCCAAATTGAAAAAATCGACGTTGCGGAAATCGACAGCGAAGTAGTTCGCGTATGCAAGGAGTTTTTGCCAAAAACCGCCGTCGGCTTCAACGACAGCCGCGTACAAATTTTCTACGAAGACGGACTAAAATTTGTACGAAGCAAGGACAACGAATACGACATCATAATAGTAGATTCAACAGACCCCTTCGGGCCCGGCGAGGGTCTTTTTTCCAAGGAATTTTACGGGAATTGTTTCAAGGCGTTAAAGCCCAACGGCATTCTTATAAACCAGCACGAAAGCCCGTTTTATACCAAGGATGCGGCAATGGTTAAGCGCACACATAAACGCGTGGTGCAGTCGTTTGACACTAGCCGCGTTTATCAGGCACATATCCCAACTTATCCTTCGGGGCATTGGCTTTTTGGTTTTGCGTCCAAGGGCTTGCACCCAACAAAAAATCTTGATGCGACTAGGTGGAACGCACTTAATATCGGTACGCGATATTACAATACCAATCTTCACAAAGGTGCGTTTTATCTGCCAACTTATGTAGAGGAGCTTTTGAGCGATGTCGAAGATGTTGAGTAAAACAGACACTTTTATGGGTTGCGAATGTCCTTTTGATGAGGCGGAAATTGTAATGTTTTCCGCGCCGTTTGATAGCACTACGTCGTTTAGGCCAGGGGCAAGGTTTGCTGGTGGGGCTATTCGGCAAAATTCCTTCGGAATAGAAAGTTACAGCCCCTATCAGAAAAAAGATTTATTCGACCTTAAAATCATGGACGCAGGGGATTTAGAATTACCTTTTGGCAACACCCAACGCACGCTGGACACGATTGGACAACAAACCACGGAAATCCTTGAAAGCGGCAAAAAGCCATTCATGATTGGTGGCGAACATCTAGTAACACTAGGCGCGCTTTCGCCAGTTGCGAAAAAATACCCCGAGCTGCACATACTTCATTTCGACGCACACGCCGATTTACGTGACGACTATCTAGGCGAACGGCTTTCCCACGCAACAGTAATGCGCAGGGCATGGGAAATTCTCGGCGACAAACGAATCTACCAAGGCGGCATACGCTCTGGCGATTCCCGCGAATTTAAATTCGCCGAAGAACACACAATAATGAGCAAATTCAACCTAAACAGAATGGAAAACTTCATACGCGCATTGGAAGGCAAACCAGTCTATTTCTCCCTAGACCTAGACATTTTAGACCCCTCAATTTTCGCTGGCACAGGTACTCCCGAAGCGGGCGGCGTAACCTTCAAAGAACTTCACCACGCAGTTTTACTAATGAAAGACCTAAACATAGTAGGCTGCGACGTAGTAGAACTAGCCCCTCATTACGACCAAAGCGGAATTTCTACAATGGTAGCGTGCAAAATCATCAGAGAAATTTTGATGGTTATGAGTTGAAGGAGAATGATGCATCATGATTGTACCGCCAGACATGGAAAAAATAAAAAAAATCGTATCAAGCCTTGAACATGAAATTAAAACGCTCGAAAATAAATTGGAAAATGAAACGTGCAAAGATAAAATTGACGAGTTGCAAGCAGAAATTAAAGCCAATGGGTTGACCCTATTTGGGTATCAGCGCACGCTTAGTTCTAGGAAATACAGCGAAGATGGAAATTAAATATACAAAGCCCTGCCAAATGGCAGGGCTTTGTTGTAAATAGAGCGGGTGCGAAACGCGACTGTGTCGCTTACTTTTTCACAACAGGAAACCAAATTTCCCATTTGTAATCAGTTGAAGATGCGTCACCATCGGGGAAAACTTCCATGCTTGGCACTGCTTCATCTCGCTTGTACTGGCTGGAGGGCAACCACTCGGTTATAACTCGTGTCCATGCTTCGGGTACATGGGGCGCGCCCGTGGGCGAAGTGATGGTAAAAACTGCCCATGTTGCGGCGGGAATTGTTTTAATATCCATACCGTCAAGTGGCTTTCCTTTGCATTCTGCCCCAATAATCGTTTTCGTGGTTGCGCCATTATTGTTGTAATCATACGCGCCAACTTGCCAGAAAGGTGCTGTGTACTGTAGACGCGAATTGTACTCATTCATGAATTTACGCCACAAAGACGGTAACGGGTCATCACCCCAACTTCCCGTGTCTAACAAACTTGGCTCGTCACCAGCCAGCCCCATAATTTGAAAGCTGTCGTACTTTTCGATTCTGAAATTCATCTCATCCACTCCTTTTATTGTGAGTATGAAGGAGATTGGTGGATAGGTTTTAAGAACTACCCCCGTTTTTCGGGCAGACAAAGGCGTTGTTCCATGCAGTTCCTTGAACGCCCTTGTAAATGTTGTTGGTGACTCATAGCAGTATTTCAAAGCAATGTTAATAATTTTATCATTGCTGTTTTGAATGTCAAAAACAGCTTGCGATAATCTGCGGCGGCGAATGTACTCCGAAATAGACACTCCTGCCATAAATGAAAATATTCGAGAAAACTCATATGCAGAGCAACCAACAATCCGCGATAGCGATTCATGCGATATGTGTTGCGACAAGTTGTTCTCGATAAACTCAACGACATCATTCATTCCTCTAAGCCAATCCACGCAACCCCTCCTCTCTTCTATATGCGTTTCTGATTTGAAATCGCTATGCAAGTATAAGTGAATGGCGAATAGCTTTCTTTACATTCCTTGCTTATTTCGGATAGTTTTTTTATAGTATCACATTTATATTTGTGTTGACAAATAAGTTTTGCGAATGTAGAATCAATTACATTCTACATATACAGAAACATCTTTTCTGCGACGAGGGGCGATAAAAATGAAGTCGAACATTTTCGTAAAATCCACATTGCGGCAACCAGTGCGAACGACTTTGCATTGGATTAGCAAGCCACGCATACGCCACGAAGCCAGTTGCAACTTCAAAGGCAATTAAAAAATTCAGCGCGTTCGCTCCTTCCAATCTCGCGCTTTAAAATAAAAAAACGCGCCTCAAAGGGGGCAGACTCCGGCAAATCCCCAAAAAGGCGCGTTTTCTATTATTATAAACATTCCCCTATAGCATCACGCGCTGTTCAGCACTCATGTCTCAAGTCAGTCAAACCCCAAAAAAAGCAGGTCAAGGGGCGCGCCCCATTCGCACTCACTTAAATGTATAAGCCTGAATTTACGCCGCTTTCAGCGGTAAAGGTTACTTGGATTTTGATGAATTTCACCCCAAACTGGGGCTAAAATGGCACTTGAAAATGTTTAA
>Ga0123355_10004804_pt1 | contig 19658 bp, 18 predicted proteins | sample TergutEmb28metaG_3_FD_89872 | JGI IMG/M metagenome (GOLD analysis project Ga0123355, IMG submission 89872) | Embiratermes neotenicus P1 segment gut microbial communities from Petit-Saut dam, French Guiana - Emb289 P1 | ecosystem: Host-associated > Arthropoda: Insects > Digestive system > Gut ...
AGATGTCCGGTAGTAATTTTGCCTAAATTCCGACTTCCACGTAAATTTAGGGATCTTTTACGTGCCGCAAATCTACGACATGGGACCGACGGCTTTACTTCCCCTCCGAAGGAAGGCGTGCTGCGGATTTTTTCGCCCTAAAAATCAGACGACTTCGGCCGTGTTTAAACCCGCAAACTTGGGTACTAAAGGCCAGCACACTATTTACAAGAAAATTACCAGACACACAACAGCGACAACACACTGGCTAACCTTCTGCCTGAGAATCATGTTACACATCAGCAATCACCATGGAGACAAATACCGGAAGTTGCTAGACAGAAAGAAAGAGCAGCTTGAAGACACGTGCCAGAAGCACAGGACACATTCCTGCCGCGTAATGAACGAGCAAGACAGGAGAGCCGGCAGTCGACCCAAACAGCTGACATAGAAGAATCAACTGTGGTCAGTGACAAGCAGAGTCTACCTCATCACCCAGATAATGACACGAATACTACAGCGTCAGCAATTCGGAACACATTAGAAGAAAGGCGCTAGAATATTAGTAGCTGGCGGAAACTTGGGAAAGAAGACACAGTAGTGACGAAAAAAGGGATCCGGGACAGATAGGGTTTGAACAGGGCAGCAAAAACACTGAGTGAAGGTTTTATAAACACCTATTCGTAAGGCTTAAAAAGTAAATTACAAAATAAATATTTTTTTAGATTTGTTCGAAAAAATGAAGAGTTTGCGGGAAAGTTGTAGGGGAATATAAAAATTTGAAATTAGGGGATACATGAGCTTTATCAAAGGTAACAAAATATGGAAGAAATCCAGGAGGGATAGTAGTGTACGTTAAAAATATTATTGATCCATGTGTTGAGGAAATAGTAACAAAGAAATCAAAACAGTTAAAGAAATTAATAGGTACAAATGGAAAGATAACTATAAGTATATTTTTAATAAGAGACTGAATGACACTGCAGGGAAATTAAACTTGTATGAAATACGAGACACTGTTACTAAAGGTAAAGTAGAAGAAGGGTAAATATAGTTGAAGAATAAAAGACCAAGTTGATGAAGCCTGCAACACGGATACCACTCCAACCCAATCACACCGAAACTCCAACACACATCGAACCAAGAACAATACGACCAATGTGGTAATTCAACAGAACAGTCGCAGGCTCCTGGTGATGGATATATTTATGTCCGAAACATGTTGAGCACATAAGAAGTGAAATAAAATAGCAAGTGACATCAACTTGGTCTTTTATTCTTCAACTATCACAATGATGCACGGTCCAATAAACATAAGAAGCGTAAATATGTTACATGGAATGATTTGGAGAGCAGGGAGAGAAATTGAAATTAAAACTACAAAGTTTCAAGAATGGGATTATTGGTACCATGATGATGATGATATTTATTTACTGCAATAGGGTTTCCACCCGGTGGCAGTGGTCGGTAGACTTGTACAATAATAGGAAAGAAGCAGCACAAAAGGAATAATACACAAAAGAATACACAAACAATATGAAAACACAGAATAAACGAAATAGAAAACAAAAATACTTATGCATTTTTATGTTTTGTTGACCGTTCATCCTAACATAATGATAGTCTTTTTTTACCAACTTGATGCACAAATGACTCAATACATAATCCGACTTTTATAGATTTTTTAATAACTATGTACACATATCATCCACACGATGTGGTCAGCACATCGCCCACCAACACTTATACTTTTTAATTAAATCTGCAGGATTTTATATGGATTTTATATGAATTTTACCATCTTCTAATATTTATATAATACAACAAATCATATATTTTAGTAAGTTAGACCACTCACTTGTTTCCAGAGTGACGATACCAGATGCTGTACTAATACAATTTTGTTCTCCTGAAGATGAGCATAATAGTGCTCGAAACATGTAGAAGAATATAATAAACATATTAAAATAAAAAAAAATTTGCATCAAGTTGGTAAAAAAAGACTATCGAAGATACGTACGCTTTGAACAGGGCGCAAATGTTAGCTATCTTCCTACGCTCCGCCAAGGTTTCCCAGACCGAAATGTTCGCGTGACTTGCAAATTTAGCCGCTTCCTTTTGCACACATTCTAACGCGTTTATCTGACCTTCCCTCTATGGGTCCCAGCACGAAGCCCCATATTCAAGAATCGGACGCACTAGTGACATGTAGGCTAAACTTTAAACAATTTCCCTTTTTAAGAACATGCATTATGAAATGAAGTGCCTTCCATGCTTTTTGTACCGTGTAATTAACCTGATCAGCCCAGCTTAAATCGCTACGTAAGAATATTCCTAAACATTTGAAGCTACTCGCTTCTGGAATTCTTTGGCCCCCCAAAAATAATTTAGAGGATCCGTCACCCGAGCTCTCGTGAAGCTTACAGCTGTACTTTTACCTGAATTTATTTTCATCGCATTCTCTACCCCCAGTCTGTCCAATAAAAAATGTTTTTTTTCCAACAACAGCAAAACAAACAACCATTGGTCAAAGTAACCTCGTAGGTACAACAGCAGAAGAGAGACACGTTGTTACAAAATAATATCCAGAACAGGATGATGAGTGTGATTATCGCTTCTTAAACTATTAAACTGTCAAATCTACGAATAAGTTTTTCGCTAATATCGTGATGCCACGCTCTTTCTCAAACTAGTTTGACCCTACTCTACCATGTCCGTAATCTACTCGTAAATATAAAAAGATGTGTATATAACAATAGTACACAGTAAATTTCATGTGCAATGGAAAATTTCAAACCTTTTTCCTTCTAATTAGTTGCTTGAAGATATGTTAACACATTCACTGCCAGCTATTTAAATATCCAGGGGCATTAAAATGCCAGCCATTTAAAGGGTCCACAGTACCTTCTTTCACGATTTCAGTAAAAAAAAATAATTACACGAAAACTACATGAGATAAAGACTTGAAACTTAGAACATATCTTCAGTAATGTTTCAGCGTGTGATATCGTGTGTAACAGCCTTCTGGATGCAGAGGAACACGACAATAAGCACAGAGAAATGTAGTTTCATTCTTGATGTTTTTTCGCACACACACTCAACATTTTCGTGTCTGCGTTTTATCATTTTTTGTGCGTGGAATATGGACCAGTTTGTGATTCTTTAGTTTTCCATCAAGCCTGCCAGGGGAGTCATTTTTGGGGTACTTTTTTTGAGTAGGTATAGATATTCTACTCGAGCCTTGCGATTCGTCAGATGATGACGGTGATGATAGAGCATCTGATGTGTGTATCAGATTTTCTGTGATATCTGACATGAAATCTAGGAATGATTTGCGGGAATTAGGATTATTCTTTGAAAACGTAACATAACTGTTGAAAAGGCAACATTGAAGAAGACAGAAAAATACTTTCATAGGCCACTTGACAGTTTTACGAATTAATGGGTAGTAAGCCAGATACCGGTCCGCTGTATCAACACCGTGCATATGAGTGTCGTAATCTATGACGCATTTAGGTTTCTTCTTTGCCACACCCGTTCGTCTGCTTGTTGTTTCAATTACTTCAGCTGTATGGAGTGTTGAAATCATATTTACGAGCCTCTTATCTTGGTACGAGATGAGTGGTACTTCCTGGTTCCTACGAAAAGTGACCTCGCCTTTCTTCAACTTTTTTGCCTCGTCTATCATGTCTTTCGGTAATCCACGATTCACTCTGATTGTTCCACAGGCTCTAATTAATTTCTGTAATAATTCATTCGTTTGATGGACACTATTGTAATAATTGTCTTGGTATAAGTGGTAACCCTTCCCTTCATAAGGTTCGAGTAGAAAGCCCACCGTTTCAGTCAAAGGTCCACATTTACCATCATAAATCTGCAAGTTACAAATATATCCAGTTGAACTTTCATAAACCATCCGTACCAGTATGCCGTACTTTGTAATTTTGCCTGGGTTATACATACGAAATCGCAAATGACCCTGCTAACCAAGCACAGATTCATCAAGAGAAATTTCCATATCTGTTACACAATTAGTTCTGAAATTATTTACAACAATGTCTAAAATTGTACGGATTTTGTACAAACGATCTTCGTTTGTTCCTGCTGCATTATTGTCATTGAAGTGAAGGTACCTTTGGATAAGCTGAAATCTGTTCCTAGACATTGTTTGTGGAAATACTGGAGTCTGAAAAATTCCTCTCATTGACCAATACAATTCTAATTTTGATTTTCGGACTATACCAGTTACAAAAATCAAACCAAGGAATTTTTTTTATTTCGATTACTGTTACTGGTTTCCATTCTTCATTACGTGTATGTTTTGTAACTCATCACATCTGCTTCATTTTCAACTGCAAATTGCACACGGATTGCCTATGAAGGGTGGTATTCTTGGTTGACGATCATTTTTAGAAACCCCTGTAGTTGGGGTAATGTCTGTCTGTCTGCGGCTAGGGCCCGGCATTGAATGTTACTCTCATTATCACTCTCATTTGCACTTTCAGATTCACGCTCTTCACTACTTGAAAATTCGGGAATATTATCTGTATCTGAATCACTGTCATTTACAATTTCATTCACCGCATCAGCTAATTCTTCTTCAGATCTAAATCCAATTGTTTTTCTTTTCCTATATTCCATTTTGCACGAAGAAGTATAAACTATCACACATACACGACTTCACATATAAAAGATTCTTTATAGACTGCAGCCAGAGACAGGCCACTCTCTCTCTCTCTCTCTCTCTGAGTATAAGGATAAACACGGGTTCATTATATCGCAATGTAAGCATGATAAACTATAAAAGGGATAAAGATAACGTCAGCTACATACACTGAAGCTGTTGTACAAGTTTCCCGCCTATAATGACAGGTCAGCTGATTTAAGCTGAAAGAACGCGATTGAAAAATTAGATCGACTAAGCTCAACGCTGGCGATTTTAAGCATGAATTATTAAATCGACTAAGGTCGCCTATGGTAGTGAATGTGTTAAAAACCTCGCAATCACTGGTCATTCGCAATCCCTTAATTTCAGCAAATTCGCATGTTGCTTCCCGAATCTATTATCACACAAACAGTCGGACTGTTCTTAACGTGGCTGTTTAAATATGTTGCCACCATTCGTTTTGGTACCAATCGGCAACAGAAGATGAGCGCACAACACCTATAAACCATTGCTCACATGCATGTCTGTGAGAACGTTAGTTGTTACGATGAGGTAAGCATGGAGATTAGTCGTATGATAGGTGAGATAATCCATGCCGAGAAACATCAGTAGCACCTAGTTAAAGGTATTAACTGTGATCTAGTCTTTCAATTCTGCCGCTAGGAGGCCCAGTAGTGGTCGAGGATTGTGAGCTACAGAGTTTAGGTGTTCAGAGGTTTACAGAATCCGAAAGCCGCAATACGGATATTGATGTGTTCCATTGCCACTGAAGGGCGAGGCCAAAGGACGAAAATAGTGGGATGGACGTACACAACAAAGAAGTCTGTTAAACTTACATAATTTAGGTGAGGACCACAGTGTTGTTTTCTGTTGACATTTACCAATTACATAACCTCTTCCAGAGTAGTAGGCATGTGACTGTGAGGTTACTCAGCTCTTTTTACTTTGCGTAGTGACAAAATTGGCGGTTCTGATAATGGGGTATGCCTTCGCTGTTTGGGATTTTGTGATTGCTTAATTATTTTGCCACATTGCAAGGGACTACTAAAGTTCTTCATCGGAAATCTCTTACAGAAATTTATAACCCTGCATTTCGTGAAGCAAAATTCCTACATTCGAGCGATACAGTTCCAAAAGAATTATAGGTGACTTTGATATCACTGAAGTAATTTGGGATCCTGAGAGTTAAATCGTTCGGGTAAAACATGTACAGAATGATAACCGGCTCTTGAGTTCCATTTGTATGTCATGACATGCGGTCATTTACAACCACGTTTTATTCGTGACTGGTAAAGGGACCATTGAAACTGCGGTGGCACATCTTGAAGAATATGACCGATATTCCAATTACAGAAATTCACGGACCAATTCTACCTAGGTTCCTCGCATTAGTATTATTTGTATTCTCTTAATGTTGTACAATGAAGAAAGATATTTTTGTATGTAATCACTGTTAGTTTCTTCCACCTGCCCTTCTATCAGTGAGTGCAGCATCCTCATCCATATCACAACATGTATCTGGATTTTGGTAGATTAGGATGGGCAATTTCTTGTGGAAGGTCTGTATAGTCCCTGATGCAGATAGGACAGATCTTGCTCAAAAGATAGTACCTGCCATAGTTCTGCCATTCGTTCATGTTAGTTTTTCAACACAGAATTTAACAGATCCAAAATCAGGAATAGCTTTCATTGTTAGATGGTGACTTGCTTGGTCACACGTTTCTGTATAGCATTATAACCAAGAAGTTAACTCATATAATGTCGAGATATAATTCACAAATATGAAGGAAAGATGAATTGCTGAAGCTCGTTTTCTCCACTCTTTTATGAAAACAAAGAAATAAAATAGACACCTTTAATCAGTGAGTCAGGGTGCAATATTATTACCTCCTATACATTAATTTTTTTGGGTAGCACATCCTCATTGCACTTAATTAATAAATATATTTAAAATATAGTCTTGCACAACACAGCTAACACGTCTTTTAGGTTACTAGTTTCCTCAGGCCAACATCATTTTTATATTATGTCCCAGACTTCATGAAAATACCATACAGAAGCATCATATGTTTACATGAGATAGGCATCTCACACCCATTACAAAAATATCATAAAACAAAAATATTTTTGTTTTTAACATACTGTTGTTCTTTCATCCAATTTTACATCATATTTTAACACAAGTATTACAACATTTCGGTAATGGGAATGAGATCTTTTTCCCACATAAACATACAAGGCTTCTATGTGGCTTTGTTTTAAAGTTCTGGACATTATATAAGTTTGATGATGGGCTGAAACTAGTAACCTAAGAAAAGTTTCATTGTGTTGTGCAAGACTGTATATTAAATATATTTATTCATTAATTTTTCTCCAGCAATCCAAGTGAAACATCTTTAATGGCCTTAATTGGTTTGCAGACCATAAATTTATACCTAATATTCTACATACCTAGATTCCCTTCTTCATCTGTCACAAGATTTTTTTATATAGATAACTGAAGTGTGAGCTTTATACTGAAGTGTGTAATGCTTTCTTTGTAGATGAAATGGTAAAGCAATGATGTCTGAATAATAGTTCTTCACTTATATGGTTACATGATCTAAAAGAGTAAACAAGATGGCAGCACCAAACTTTCAGGGCCGGCATATGCGACAGCCCAGCAAAAACACGCTGCTTAAAGTGGTCATACTTGGAGATGGTGGTGTTGGTAAATCATGTCTCATGAATCGTTTTGTGAGCAATCATTTTGATGAGCATTCATTCCACACCATTGGAGTGGAATTCCTAAACAAAGATATTGAGATAAATGGAGAAATATACACTCTTCAAGTGAGTATTGTGGCATAAGTAACCATTTATGGTTCATATTTATTTCTAATGAGTAGACTGAATAATGTGGTTCTTTTTATGCATAAAAATATTTTGTATTCAGTATGTGGGAGTAAGGAATTGAAGAATAATGGAAATACGTGAAAGTTAAAGAACAAATCATTGAAACTTAAAATATACTGCTTTTAATTTGATGGTATTAAGACATTAGTTCCCCAGAGTATGACATGTCCTTTCATTGGCAACTTACAGACTGTTCCTGTTATCATTTTCGTGTGTGTGCGTACTTCAGTAGGACACACAAATTATACCAAGTTTCTGAGAAGGCCTTTGCTTTGCAAGTGGTGATATTTGTAGAGTTAAACACATCTGCCACTGTCTTTTCAGACGTGTTAGTTACAACAGCAAATTAGTCAGCATGGGAATAAGTTAGTGGAGGCATTTTGGTTGCTTGTATAATTTCTAATTGTAATTGAATAAGGTAACATGAGAGTCAGCCCATGACATCCCTTAGGAGGCACAGAGAGGTAGCAGGGGTATAGCACTACTTATTCAGAACCCCTGCACTGGATGGTGTGTTTATTCAACACCACACCCTGACCACTTTACTTCTGGGAAGGAGCCCTGGTACGCATTGTAGGGGAGGCTAGGCGACCCACAGGGCCATTCTTCACCAGTATGGAGAAGAGAAAATCTCTTGCCCCCACCAGAGTTCAAAACCTGGACTGTCCTGCCTGTTGTGGGTCACTGTGCTGACTGTTAATCTCAACTTGTAAGTGAATGTGGTAAAGGTAAAGTTCACCCCAGAACAGGCCACATAGGCCCAGAGGGGGAGAGGATGTAGAGTTCAACCCATCCTTCCACCTCAGCGCTAGATGGGGGTGGGTGGTCAACGCCACACCCCAGCTGCTTTACCCTCTGGAAAGACCTGGTACCCATTGTACAGGAGGCTGGGTGGGCCCCAAGACTGGTCTGGACAGGTGCAGAAAATTAGTGAATGTGGTATTCATGTTAAAGTATAATTTTGCAATGGTTTAAAATATCTTCTTATTTCTTTTAGATTTGGGATACAGCTGGACAAGAAAGGTTCAAAAGTTTGCGCACTCCATTTTATCGCGGGTCAGACATCTGTCTACTGACATTTGCAGTTGATGACCGTACCAGTTTTCGTAACCTTGCTTTGTGGAGGAATGAATTTCTGTATTATGCTGATGTAAAAGAGGGCACAACATTTCCATTTCTAATTGTGGGGAACAAAGTGGATGTGAGCCCTGAGCAACGTGAGGTTTCATGTGAAGAGGCTCGTGCATGGTGTACGGAGAATGGGAGCCCCCCGTATGTAGAGACCAGTGCCAAGGACGCAACCAATGTGGAACAGGCCTTCTCATTGGCTGTGGAGAGTTGGGCACGCCAAGAAGCCAAGCTAGACCGACCTTATATTGGTGATACAGTTGACCTGCGGCGACAGCAGCCTGAGCAGAGGTCATCATGCTGCCTGTCTGTGGGTGGTAACACTGATTAATGGTGATGCAACTTAAATGCCCTACACAGATTGAGGGTTAGTGCTTGCTTTGGTTTTACGTTCAACGCAACAGCAGGCTGTTGATGTCCGAGAATTGCACTTCATGGTGGTGAGGGATGTCCTGTACTGTTTCATATTTTTTTTATTGCTTTTGTGAAGCTATCACTTTCCATACGCTAAAACTATAGCTATATCTCACAGTGGTGATGTATGCTAGTAGTAGATTAATTTTTAGTAAGAATCATTTTATCAACAACATCCCTACATAATGATTTCCATTCTCACTAGCATTTCACCAGTATTTTGTCGAAACACCAACTGTCTTGTCCCTCGCTAAACTGACTTTTGCTGGTTATTATTCTGGTTGTTGTGTTTTGTGGAAGGGAAGAACATTTGAATTGCATATGGAACTGTGATGCAAGAATTGTGTGTTTCTGTATCTTGAAAATTCTTTGCCTGTGTACATGGTGATGTCTTGCCCGTAGGTTAATAGATGCAGCTATGTAAGCTAGTCATGGTATTTGTGGCACTGCTATTGGCCTTATATTTAAGTACAGCAAGTGACGTACTTCAGAGTATTTCCAGCATATATTAAGCACATACTTGATCATTCTAGTCTTTTGACTTCATGAAATACCAGTATATCAGTATTTTCAGTATCAGGCTTCATGTTGTGATATTGTGGTTGAAATATGCATGTGCCTCACTAGTTTTCTATTGTATGTCTCAGGAATAATGCCTCTTGATAGTTACAGTGCTTTTCAGTATAATATGGACTGTGTAAAATTACTTTTCATAGACTTTGTCTGTTCCTGTCATAAACCTTATCATGCTATATTGATGTTTTTGGCAACATGTGAAACTTAAGACAGTAACCATATAATATGAACCAACAAGATGCACTATTTTCTATTAATTTATTTCAATGATAAGCCTCTACATGTTTCGAGCAAGCTTGCTGCTGATCATCAGGAGGATCAACTCTGTATAAACAGCAATTGGTATAGTCATGCGTTATGTTGACTGGCTGCTGGCAGGGTCGGGATGGAACTGGTTTTTTGTCGTGTTGATGATGGAGTATTGATCGGGATTCAGGTGGGATGTGACGTATTACATAAGTTGTAGATCAGCTGGTACATCATGTGGTTGTGCTCGCTTATGTGTTGCTCTTGTTACGTCACCCCATAAATGTGCTGGTAATCACCAACTGCTGATTAACACTATGTGGCCATGTATAACTGTTGTACAAGGGCACGTAGTGTTAATCAGCAGTTGATTACCAGCACATTTATGGGGTGTCATAACAAGAGCAACACATAAGCGAGCACAACCACATGATGTACCAGCTGATCTACAACTTACGCAATACGTCACATCCCACCTGAATACCGATCAATACTCCATCATCAACACGACAAAAATCCAGTTCCATCCTGACCCTGCCAGCAGCCAGTCAACATAATGCATGACTATACCAATTGCTGCTTATACAGAGTTGATCCTCCTGATGATGAGCAGCAAGCCTGCTCAAAACATGTAGAGGCTTATCATTGAAATAAATTAATAGAAAATAGTGCATCTTGTTGATTCATACTATACACATATATATCACGATACACAGTCAACAAAACTCTAAATTAAGATGGTAAGTTTTTTACAATTTTTTGTTGAGTTTTTGCAGTCATAATTACATACCATCTGTAGTTCTGGGTTTTTTCCCCATTCATCCAAATAACTGCTATCAGATAAACACACTTAAAGTAGACGTACCCATGCATTCTGTTTGTACAGGGAGCATGTGCTTAAGGTTGGTGCATACCATTGTCATAATAGTGGCCTCTATCATTCAGTTATTATTATGACAATTATATACACATGTGCCAGCTTTAAATACAGTCAACAGTACAAAGAATGCACAGGTAGGTACAACTTTAGGAATACTACTTAGTATGGTGTATCATGTACCTCATCAAACAGCTGGGAAAATATTAAACTCATTATCATGCTGGTATTTAATCCTGTTCTTAAATTACATTTTTGTAGGGAAGAAGGTGAGATTGTGTTTAACATGACTATGCCAGTGTTAGTAAATCATGGCTGTGGATCAATAAATGCAAGCTAGTTACCAAGAAATCTGCTGAGTGTATGTACTGCTTAAATATTTCCTTTCTTCACATAGCTTGCTCTTTGAGACTTGGATATGCCCTATAGACTGCAAACAGATCTGAATCTTGTTCTATATTTCAAATGTTTGTAAAGGTTTGTTTGATGTATGCATGATTTAAGAGTCACATTTTATGTCCCAGACATTTCATCTTTCCATACCATATGCACTTACATTGTTTTATAGTCAGACAGAATAAGCTGGGATAGCTCAGTATAATGACTAAGCTGCAAGTTGGATGACTGAGAAATCAGAATTTCACCCCTGGCAGAGGCATAGATTTTTCTCTTCTCCCAAGCATCCTTCCTGGCTCTGGAGCATTCCCACCCCAATTTGTACCAGGAGCATTGTCCCTGGGAGTAAAGTAGCTGGTGTTTTGAAGCTGATAACTCATCCCTGCCTAGTACCAAGAATGCAAAGAGCTGTACCTCCACCATTAGCCTTAATGGTGCTGTGATTCATGAAGCCCACTGACAAAAATGCCTCTACTTGGTAGTTCAGTACAGATAGAATAGTCTGTTTCCTTCACAGTGGTACAGGAATAATTTCATATGATTGCTTTTTAATGTTTTTCTTACTGTAACTGGAGATTAGATATAAACATTTGCAAGGTATATATACACAAAGTGTGGTTTAAGTTTTTACAGGTATAGTTCGAAAGCCTGCAGGTTACATTTCAGAACATCCTGATGAAAATTCTTCATCGGCTGTAGAATTCAATTTTTTTCTTTGATGCATGTTTGACAACTTAATATTCATAAGTATACTCTACACACAGGAAATTTTTAGTGTGTTCATATGTGGAGGGTAATTCTTCTGTTGCCCATGACATTATGCATGGGCATTGCAGTATATAAACAATTGATGGTAATACTGAGAGACAGTAATGTAGGGAAGAGCTTGGTAACTGAAATATCATTCAACTTTTCTGATTCTCGTAGGATGGAAGTATGAACCAGCTTCACAACTTCATGTTGTTTAATGTAAGTCGTGGCTATATTTGAAGAGAATTCACAGGTAAAGGTAAAGTTCACCCTAGAACAGGCCAAAAAGGCCCAGAGGTGGAGTAGAGGTAGAGCTCTAGTGTTTCTTTAACCTCAGCGCTAGATAGGGGTGGATGGTCGACACCACGTCCCAGCCGCTTTACCCCCAAAAAGACCTGGTACCCATTGTATAGGAGACTCTGTGGGCCCCAGGGCCGGTCTGGACAGGTGCAGAAAGAGAATTCATGGACCTTTAGGATTATGAAAAAAGGTATTTTCTTTGCCAGATTTGGTTAGAAAAGTGTGACAGACAGAAATGTGGAACCCTTATCATTAATGCTCCAAGAATTTCTGAGTATTACCCCCTCTATTTTAATCACTTTCAGTGGTGTAAATAGAAGTTTTTGACCTGCGACGCAATTAATTTTCACTGTCATAGAAGTCCCACTGACCTCTTTGCTGATAAGAAATATTCATACAGAAGTTGAATGTTTGGTTCCAGATTGACAGGTCAATATTCTTATATAATGTTCAGTTAGCCAGTACAGTTACTGCAGTATGATGGCAGTTATGCATCTTCATAAATGAACAGCAAATAAAAAAACAGGTTGTTACACCATGAACTGTCTGGAAAGTAAATACCCCTCCTTATAGAAATGTGTGGATACACACAGAATATGTAGAATGGTTTACACAACAGTGAAGTCACATATGTTTGTTGCATGACCATTAGTTCTTTACTTACCTCATCTGCTGTTACAACCAACTATTTCATTCTATTTCTGTACCAGTTCCAACTGTCAGTTATTTATGAAACTAGGAAATTGCACAGCTGGAATTTGAGGTTACTGTAGTGAAGTTGTTGGATTTTGTAATTTGTTATATTTTAATGCAGTGTTGTGATTCACCTGTAATGATACATTTGGATACCAGTTGGTTGACACATGCTAAATGTTTGCTCATATGACATATCACTGCTAGTCTCACAAGACATAATGCATATGTATACATAATGAGTATCTCTTATCACAAATCCTCTCTTTGTGTAGTACTGTCTGTACGCTAGTCTAAAAATGTATTACAGTATTTCTTGATCCTGAATTGAGTTATATTGGTTGGTTTTTCTTTTTGAATTTGGTGTAACAGTAGCTGTTCACACTTAACAGTGCAGTGTTCCATATAATAAAGTAACCACTGGAACTCCAAATGTGATACATTAACACTCCCCAACAGGCTGCAACACCAATCCACTGTGGGGTGCAAGTATCACATTCTACAGCAAAATTCCTTTAATCTGATGTATTATAATTCAGAAATCCTGAAAACCAGACACTTGAGGAGAGTATTATTTCTACAGTAAAACCAACAAGATGCACCAATGTATCAAATTTATTTTATTTTGGAATGACACTCTACATGTTTCAGACGGTCTTTCCATCCATCATCAGGAGTCCAAGACTGCACATACAGCAGTATCTGTTTGACAACTGCCTGTTGCTGTATGTACAGTCTTGGACTCCTGATGATGGAGAGAAAAACCATCCGAAACATGTAGAGTGTCATTCTAAAATAAAATAAATTTGATACATTGGTGCATTTGTTGGTTTTACTATAGAAATATTATGATGCATGGCCTTATGAACGTCAAATCTGAAAAGGGTAGTTGCTTTTTACCAGGGGAAGAAAAAAAGCATCAGTGAAACAAACAAATCTTAGTGGCATACTCAAAAACTTATCCTGGAGTGTTGGTACACCAAATGTTGTGGTATCTCCAAACCCCTTATCTCCTACCCTATCAACTTCTTCAAAAATTAAGACTCCAAAAAATACAGTAGAGGATCCTAATGACCCAGAACCAACAGATGGAGATATCTAAATGGAATGCTCCTCTGATTAGTTGCATGGCCCAAGCATAGGAGTAGTAACAAAAAATTACCTGTAATAACTTAGGTCAATATGGTACCGTCTGTTAATCAGAATATTCAATAGTCTGGCACCTGTCTGGACCCATAAAAATTGGATTAACAGAATTTTGCTGTACAGTTAATCAAAACAATGAAGATTGTCATGAGCTACCTTCACAAAACATGTATGTACACTGTCAGTATCAGCCACCAAGAAGGACAATACTTGGATAACAACCATACTTCTATCTCTCCTACACATTTTGTTCAACCCCGCTTAATCATCATTAGAGAGTTCATACAATTACAAAGAAATTATCCCATTTTATTAAATTTTCATTATCTTTTAAATATTGTAAGTTGGTACAAACATCAATACAGTGAGTTCTTATTTTTCATGGAGATGTTTATACATTTTAGTATACTGAAATTCATTTAAATCGGATGTCTGTGATAAAATTACAGTGTCTTGAGGAATATTTATATGCTGCCTGCGTATAATGGACAGACCATGACAACAGAGCTGAATCATTGTGTCAGTTCTTCAATAAGCAAGTTGGTGTTATGTTTTCCAGTAGCGCATCTCAAATTACATGCACAGTGGGATTATGAGACATGTATGCACTAACACAATGATGCTGTAGTTCATTATGTAATGAAAATAGCAGTTTATAAATTCACCTGTGGATAGTGATTTGTTTCCTGGATACACATTGAACTACATCATCTTTGCTACACAAACATCTGAAACACCTTATCTTGGTGCATGTGCTTGGAGGCTAGTGTGTGAACACCCCTAAGAAAATTAAAATTGGATTATTGTATTGATGCTTGTGTCGACTCTTAATAGTCAAATGACAATGGAATACTATTATGTAAACCTTTAGTAAATACATTTCTTAGATAAAATGTAGATGGAAAAACCAAATGAATGGAATAACGCAAAGGACTGTGAAGGAGAATGAAGAACTTGTAAATAGGGACCAACTTATCATACATATATAATGTGATACAGGGTAATCATAAGGGATGTGTAGTGCAGAAAACCTTGTATTTGCAAATACATCCCCAAGAAATATGTATTTCACACTCAACAAATTAAGATTATTGCCATATCACCACCACCACCACCTTTATGCAGGGTACTGACAATTATATACTTGAAAGAAACCATGTTTCTAGGATATATACTGTTGCAGCTGTCCTGTGTTTACAGTTTGTGCTACATGTAATGTTATTTCACCCATGCAATATGTTTTGTACTTTTGCATTAGTACTTGCCGTAGTATGTGTGCAGTGCACAATATGGCTGTTCTTTGTAGTTCCTTAATTACATGCTTTCCTGGTATGTTGCTCAGGTACTGGCCGAGTGATTTTGAAATGGTTCCAGTTGCCCCTTTTATTATTGGTATCACTTTTGCTTTCACATTCCACATATGCTGAATTTGTATTATAAGGTCTTCATATATTAGAATCTTCTCAGCCCTTTTCATCATCACATTTCTGTCTCAAGAAGTTGCAACATCTATTAATATGCATGTTCCTTTATCATTATCATGGATTATGATGTCTAGTTTATTGTTAGGAATGGTTCTGTCAGTTCACACTTCATTCCATAATAGAGTTACCTTACCTTCATCACATGCTTCAACTGATTTTGGTACATGGTCATACCAGTGTTCATTGTCTAATTTTACCCCTACTGCCATGCATGTGTTAAAATGTAGTTAAGCATACACTATCATGTGTCTGTATATATTGTTTTGCCAATATTGGGCATGCTGATATGATGTGTTCTGCTGTCTCTTCAAATTGTTTCGAGAGTCTCCATTTGCTGTTTCTGTTTGTAGTATTTTTTTTTGCATAATATATGGTTTGTAATGCCTGATCTTATGCTGCTCCTGTTGCTGTTGTTATTATTGTAGGTGGTAGTGGTGGTGGTGGTAACAGTAGTGCAGACCAAGCTGGGTCAGAACATTTAGTTGATAAATATGGTTGTTATCCATATGCTTGTGTACTCTGGTCATTAATATTGATATGTTATATACATATGTGTACAGATCATGATATTTCTGTGTAAAAATGTATGTACATTATTGTTATAAAATAAAGGAAAGTAACATCAATATGAGGTGACACACAGTGGTTGCTTTCATTATATTACAACTCACTGCACTATGGTGTGTAGAATATTTTTTTCCTCAATCTTAGGCCTGTATTTTCAAATAAAATGTCAGTTGACTGTTGGTCAATTGGTGTCAAGATTAGAGTAATTAATTTTTCCTGCTCTTGTGATAACATAAAAATTCGATCAGTATGGTTTCAGTGAGTCAAGGGGGAATCTGATTGTAGAATGGTGGGAAAATGTTATTGTTTCATATCTTCCATTTTTAGCTATTACTAGCTTCGGTTTAAGTTTGTTATTATTCACGTTTGCATTTAATGTTACACAATGCCCTACTGAATTAACAACACTGAGCTACCTGGAGGACAATGTAATATCAAATTATGAATTGCAGATACCATTTAAGAATATGTATGTTACTAAGTATAAGTTCCTTTATGTATGACTAATTTCTCCCTGATTATGCAAGTAAATGTTGTGAGTTTTATCAAAGATGTACATAATTTCTAAAGACTGCAAATCCATACTGAAATAAAACTAAATATGGCAAATGATAAATATAAACTGCTTGGTATTTAAAAGTATGACACATCATGCATGTCACACATATATCATAAGTTTAATAATCTAGCTGATGAAACACAATGTATGGATAATTACTTTATCAGCAATAAATTTTCCTTTTCCCAGGCCTGTCAAAATTCTTTGTGTAATCACATTATAGATGCATTATGTGTATATGTAAATATCCAGAACACTTTTTTTTTGTACAGATACATATTTTATTGTATTTAAATGCAAATATGTTGATACTTTTGTATAAATGTAGTTTCTTTATTATATTATTAAATGTTCTTATGTTTATATAAATAATCCATTTCCTCCTTTTACTTAATTACACAATTTCCATAGTCTTCTCATCATGACTTGAACTTTTTAAAGGAAACCCCAGCTGACCAGGTACACAGACTATCTGCATGATGACAAACGCTTGTTGTTTCCATCATGTAGGTTGTTTTTTCAACTGTTTATGTATCTACATAGTTGAATCACTGTAGTAACCAGGGCAGAAACAGGTTTCATTTTTAAATTTACAGTACATTATGTGGGTGCAGTTAAGATTTGAGTCCCCAGTGTTTTTATTGCTCTTGTGTGTAGAACTGGAAGAAAACTGTGTGATATTAAAATAATACTCATAATGACCAATTAACAATTGATCATTTAAAATCTTCAGTAACAGGAAAATAAGTTTCTTACAGGTTGAATAACATCACAAATAATAAATCTAATATCATAATTACTGTCACTATACAGTGTGGCAGAATTGCCATCTACATCTTAATTTGCACTCTCATGGAAGCAACTGTTCACTGAAAGGGACAAAAATCCTTTCAACTTACAATACCTAAAATCTAAATGTTCACTATACAATAATTCATACACTAGGATTTTAATATACCTGAGATATGAATATCCTACAAAATATTTTCTTTTTTGATGTTTTGCTGACTGTGCATCTCAGTATATTTATCTCAGTAATTAACCAACTTGATGCACAAATTTTTTGTTTTACAACAAGTTAGTTTCATGCGTCTACATGTTTCGAGCACATGTGCTCATCATCAGGAGGTCAAAATTGCATTACACAGCCTCTGGTATCATCACACCTATAGGTGGCCATCTCAACCTGTGCACGAGACAGCCACCTGTAGGTGTGATGATACCAGAGGCTGTGTAATGCAATTTTGACCGCCTGATGATGAGCACGTGTGCTCAAAATATGTAGAGGCATGAAATAAACTTATTGTAAAACAAAAATTTTGTGCATCAAGTTTGTTAATTACTGAGATAAAAAAAAAATTTCTGTTCGCGCTGGGTTTATGAGATGGAAGTGGGTGGATTTGAATACTGAAAGTTCAACTTCTATACCTACAATGCACTCAAACTAAGACCCATTACCACTGGCAAAAGTTAAAATGTACAACAGTCCCTTGAAATTAAAACTTATGCACTTATATGTTTGTGTTAAGCAAGGTATTTTTAATCTCAATGTCTACAGTTATTTGAGCTGATATAACAGTGTTACTTTTCTGGTTAAAGGTTACCCATATTTTTCCAATACTGTTCTCTCTACAGGATACATCCCAAGTTACAATGAATATACGTTAGTTACTGAATGTTAATGTACTTCATGTCCTACATTCTGTTCTGAAACTAATGAGGGAGACATGGAAACCGATGCACATACGTCTCTATCACCATTATGGTTCATGTTCTCTGCTCTTACATAAAGTTTAACACAAACTTTTACGAGTAATCCATATTCATTTAAGTGCCTGTGCATATGTTCATGTGTATCCAAACTCTCCTGAACATGTGCAAAACACAACTGAAAAATTACTTCAAGCACTCATAATTACATACTTTACTCAACACACTCAAAAAGATTGTACTTAAAATGTCTGAAATAACACATTTAATATGGATGGACAAAATGTAATACATGTTTTATGTGTTAGTATTGGAATAATTTTCTGGTAAAGTCCAAAAGAACATGAAGGAACAAGTCAGCTACTTCTGTCCTGTATGTATCGTATTAATAACAGCATAGAAGTTTATTTAAAATTATGTAAAGGAATAAATGTATAGATGTGTATACTTTTATGTACACTACAAGCTATTTATATTTTGGCTGCTCCCAAAATCATGGCAACTATCTTTTGGCCAAAAATATGGCACCACAGGAAATGAAGAATATACTTTTGAAAGCACATGGCAAGTACTTGTAAATGTTACCATCAGATGAGGGTAGTATATATATGGCAGTGAACAACATTTTGTTCACAAACATCACTGTGCTGGTGACCTTACACAGGACTAGTAGTCCATAAAGCAGAACAGCATGCATACATACAAACAGCTGCTCTCTGCGGCAGAAGTGCATTGAAGTGCCATGCTGAGCTACATCAAGCATTGGGTGATTGTACCCTGCTGTATCAAACAGTTGCAAGGTGGGTGCAGACATTCAAAGAGTCAGCGTGAACTGGTGACATGCAACACAGTACATGTTCCTTGTCTGTTCACACAGTGACCATAACTGAACAGTGCATGGATGAAGTCAGATGCTGCACTGTAACGGAATTAGCTGAGCCTTTTGTGTGAATGTTGTCAAATTAACCAACAATACATGATAAGATTAAACTTTCTGAAAGGTATATGAATTATGAATGCACCATGAATATGTTTAGTTCTCTTATTCAATAACATCTAATTCCCAATATCTTACAAGAGCTCAATCCTCCATTTTTATGATACCTTCAGCTCTTGAAGGTGTTCCATTAGAACCCTATAAGTAGGAAAATACAGGGTGCGGCAGAATGGACTCCCATATTTCAAAGGGTAATAAAAAAAGAACGAAACAAGTTACAGAAAAAATCTTTATATTTTCGAAAAGTACTTACAATCTAGTTTTTCCCCATTAGG
>Ga0123355_10004805_pt1 | contig 19658 bp, 19 predicted proteins | sample TergutEmb28metaG_3_FD_89872 | JGI IMG/M metagenome (GOLD analysis project Ga0123355, IMG submission 89872) | Embiratermes neotenicus P1 segment gut microbial communities from Petit-Saut dam, French Guiana - Emb289 P1 | ecosystem: Host-associated > Arthropoda: Insects > Digestive system > Gut ...
TAAGGATTGGAGATAATATTTATGTTGCTATATTTACAAATACTCAGGTAAATTTCGTCTTTTAATGAAGTTTGTTCAATGATTCAAGACTATTTGGATTTACCCTCTTTAGTAAAGAGGGTGGCTCTGCAAGAGCCGGGTGTTTTGTAAATGTAAAGAGGGTGGCTCTGCAAGAGCCGGGTGTTTTGCAAAAAAAGTAAGTGGTTGCCACAGGAGACCGTATCAGAACTTGCGTTTTGATACAGCCCTAATCATTTGTGTGATATTGTCACAACTATCCCCTACCCTTTTCCAAAGCTTTTATTATCGTCTCGCAATCCATGTTTCTCCCAAATATTTCCATATTCATCAGAGTTGCATTGTGAGCTTCTATCAAATTAGCAGAGCAAATATCTGTGCCGAAAACAACTTTGTAGTCCCGAAAAAAAGCATCCCTGGCAGTGGATTCACAGCATATATTCGTCACCGTTCCGCATATAATGACCGTATCTGCCGGATTGACTGTTCCGCATATATTCCTGAGAATAATCTCCAGGTCAGTCTGATAAAATGCGCTGAAACGGCGCTTGCGAATAATAATATCATCTTCGGTCGGAGCTAATTCATCGATAATTTCCATGCCCTTCGTACCCTTGCGCATCCCGGATTCTCTCAGGTGCGGAAGCGAGGCGACCTCTAACGGGCAGAAAACGGGGTCTGTTTCCTGGACTGTGTAAATAACAGGCACGTTCAGATCTCTGCACTTGCTTATAAGGTTTCTTATTTTAGGCACTTGATTCTTCGCTTCTTTTACTTGCATTACAGCTCCATCAAGGACAAAGTCATTCTGCATATCAATGACCAGTAGCACACATCTCGCTCTTTCAAATTCCCATTTTATATATTTTTCAGACATTTTCTCCTCCTATTTTGCTCAAGCCCTCGCAGTCCTTACGGCTATTGATTATATCATAATTTCGCTTGTTACGCCAACAATAATAACACATTACAAGTCACAGGGTAGCCGTAATCAAGCGGTATGTCACGGATTTTTTGCGTATGTAGGGCGACAAGACCCGTTCTAGCAAAAAATTCGAGGCATATTGCTTGATGCAGGCGAATTTAGTAACCTAAATAACAACACTCGCCTAATTAAATAGCGAGTGTTGAATAATCTGAGAAGAAGTCTACCTTGCGCTTCCATGTTCTTTATTGGAGTCATCATCTGAGTGGCTTGTTTTCCATCCTATCCAAGTTATAAGAATTAGCAGCACTCCGCTTATCAGAATCAGAGTTTTCCAAAGCCCCGGGTTACTAACGTCCCCTGTTTGCGGACTAACGACTTTATCAGTTCCACCTCTCGGCGTATTTGGCTCACTACCATCCGGTGTATTCACCACTGTATCCGGTGTGTGTGTGTCGGTGCCGGGAATCTCTGTTATAACTTCCGGGGTTTCTGTTATAATTTCGGGTGTTTCGGTTCCACCGGGAATCTCAGGTGTAACTTCCGGTGTGTCTGTTCCACCGCCACCGCCACCCGGATTCCATGTTCCGCCACCGCCGCCGCCAGGATTGCCGGGTGTAACTTCCGGTACTTTCGGCGGAGTCTTATAAGTGTGCTCAAATGATATATCTGCAACTTTGGCATCATCGTCTATATAAACAACCACTACTGCTGTCAAGTCGGCTGTGACATACACAACTATATTGTACTCTATACGATCAATGGTGTATCCGGGCATATCTTCCGTAATGCAGCTGAGCGTATAAGCATAAACACCTGCCGCAGTAAAGCTGATCGGACCGATATCCGCTTGCGTAGTCCCGTCTATCTCAAAGAAATAACCTTCTGCATTACTTCCGACAGGCATCGGGGCATTACGAGTTGTAGGTGCAAATTTATAGCTAAACACCTCGCTTGGCGGAACAGATCCATCAACACGTACAAAAACTTGGTTAATCGTCAGAGTCACCTGTCCCGGCTCTGCGGCATAAGCCACAGGGGCAATCAGAGTGCCGATTAAGCATGCTAGAGCCAAGCTAATCACAAGAGTGCATGTGATGTATCTCTTTGTACATATGGCTCTTTTTTTATCTGCAATGCTAAACATAATCAGTCACCTCCTTTAGCCTTTTTTCTCACGTCGTGCTTTCGATGATCGTCTGCATTTTATGAAAATCAGTATGATTGCCAGCAGTATCAGCAAGACTATAAATATCACTATGCTTACCTGAGCTAATATGTCAAGCTGTTCCCATATCCCTTGTAACTCGTCTATACCCGGTATCGCTTGTGGAGTGCGTATAGTCTCTACGATGAAGGGGTTGCTATGTGGCGCATCGGTAATCTTGCCGATTAGTATGTCTCTGCCATTAGTCGAGTTCGGCGAGCAAGTCGAGAGAAGAACTATTCTGTCGTTTATTGTTACCTGAACATCTTCACGAGTGTGCATAGCCATCTGCATTAGCAGATCCAGGTACGCTTGCTTGTCTTCCGGCTCTGTGATTGCGGTTCTAAATACCGATGTATCATACGCATCAGCGTGTACGAAGGCAAAAAACTCTAATCCATGTTCTCTACCACTGAAAAACAGCATTCCATGCCTGCGAGCTTCAAAATAGCTTCTATCGGAAAAACTAGCGATTTCTCCGAACATGACTTGGTTTTCCATGTGATGACCGTATACGATGCTGCTAAAATCCGAAAAGTTAGCTCCGTTACGGGCATCTAAGAAGATTGCTCCTGAAAGTGAATGCCTTCCTCTTGCATCAGTGTTTACATATCTTCTGTTGTCTTGCCCCTGTACTACCGGGTAATCAATATTAGTTCCATACACCGTAAGCCAAGCAAATACATCGGGGTTTAATGCTTGCAGATCTTCGAAAGAAGCTGTCTCGTTTTCGACTGTGGGATTGTACATCTCATAACGTCTTGAGCTTGCTGCACTGTGTACTTGCCCTGCATCCCATATGGCATAACCGCTAAAGACTATGAGAAGTAAGATAGCCGTAAGTACAACTATATCTACAAAACCATTTGCTATGCGTATGGTCCGTCTTCCAATCTTAGTTGCTGCGCTCATAAGGACACCTTCTTCCTTGTTAGCCGGGGCTCTGCTCTTATTTTAATTTGAGCAGAGCCCTTATCTGTGCCTTAATTATTGGTCGTATTGTCTGCTCTTGCGGGACTTAACTACTATGAAGGTAATCAAAGTACCTATTGCGAGGGCAATCAGACCGATGAAAGGTAGATTGTTAAGGTTGAGCCCTGTAGGTGTAACGCTGTCACGAGTGTTGGTAAATGCTGCGCTGTTGGCAAGTTCACCTACAAACTGTGTACCGGTAGAGAGGGATTCACTCATTTCACCTCTGGGCAGTTCCACTGCTACGCCACTTGTTGTCACTCTGACAGATGCGGTGTAATTAACTGCTCCTGCTTCTGTTACTTCGTAAGATGTGCCAACCGGGGTGTTAACGAATACTAGTCTCTGACCGTCTCTAAGACTAAATGCTGTTGCACCGCTGGTCGAAATTCTTATGTACTGAAGTCCGCCCTCTGCATCAGAGCCAATCAGTGTCTCATCTGCATTGTTTGATGGGTCTATGACTCTACCGTCTTCAACTATATATGCTCTATAGTATGTCGGTGGATCTATAACCAGCGACGGAATGGTCAGTGTCATGCTGAAGTCGAAGTATTGATCTGCGTTTGCAAAGTCTCCGGCGACTTGCTTGCTGACGTATAGAGTTGATTCAGTGACAGGATTGGGATTTTCCGGATCAACTGCACCGTTGGTTCTTACATAGTCGTTGGTAAATACCATTTGGCCAAAGAAATAATGTTCTCCATCACCGCCCGGAGTCGGGTCAACTTTGCTGCCCGGGCTTTGGCTGGCATTGTCTTGCACCACGACACGTGTACCGAGGGCGACAACAAATGTGCTGCCGTCTTCTCTGCTCTCGACAAACACTGTGAGTTTATACACTGCCGGCGAGTATGTGAGCACATCATGAGGGGCATTGGTATCAAGGATGCCATTTGTGCCACTAAGTTCTCTGATTTCATACTCGAATATACCCGGATGTGGGAAGACAACGTCTTCGAAAATATTGCCTGATTCCATTTTGAATGACATGATATTGTTGGTGATGCTGTCAGGGACATTGCCTTCCGGATCTTCCGAACTAAACCTGATTATCAGGTTATTGAGATCCGGCATGTCCTCTAAGGCTTCTTCGCTTGAGTTACCGTCTAAATTTAATTTCTTTGCTTCGAATTCAAAATTAAAGTCGCGCATGGCTGTCTCTACAGGCATCCGCAGGTGTTTGGTGATGACTGCTGCAACAGGTTCACTCTCTGATCCTATTAGCGCACCGTCCGAGTTAAGGTTAGCAAGTACCGAAATGCTGCCACCAAAACATAAGAGAAGCACGAGTGCGAGTGCCAAAATGGCTCTTGATTTTCTAAACATGACTATTTCCTCCTTAGGTTATTGCTTAAATAAATGGATTATATACAAGTGCAGGTAAGAGCTGAGGTTGAATTAGGTCTTCTCCCTTACGAAATCCGTACCGTACCTCTATTTCCACACAAATATCGCTTAGCTGTCAGAAGTTTCTACGTCTGATAATTGTGATCACTGTTCCCAGTGTATCTTCTACATTCACCGGGCCATATACCCGGCTGTCTGTAGCGTTGGACCTTGCATCTCCGAGAACGAAGACCTGTCCGTATCCTACTGTCAGCGGAAAAGTAACGCTGTTATAGTATCTATGTGTCTGCTGAAAAATATCCGGCTCTTGTTGAGCCGCTCCGTTGACGATTAGGTATCCGTCTTCCATGTCTACTATGTCTCCCGCTCCTGCGACTACTCTGCGAACTTGTCGTTCTCCCATAAAGTCGAGCAGCAGAAGGTCTCCGGCAGAGTAATTTCGATCCAATCGATAAAACAGGACTAAGTCCCCGGTCTTGACCATTGGCGCCATGTCGGGGTCTGCATTTCTGTAAAATCCGTAAAAAAATGTGAAGACCAGTACCGTAACGGCGACTATCACCACAATCTTTAGACATAACGCTCCAAGTTCTTTCCAAACAGAAGGTGCACGTTGCCGGATAGGGGGTTCTTTGTATTCCTCTACGGGAGAATCCGGTACCTCTACCGTAGGCGCTGAGCTTACACATTCATCATGTGTCTCATGCCTTTCGTCAGGTGTATACTCATTCATGACTGTTCTCCCCCTTCCCTATACACTTTTTAGCTGATTAACACGAGATTTCTTATATAAACACCATGCTTCTTCCCATCCGTCTTTTAACTGAATAATACCCCTTTCTGCATTCATTCGCTACACCCAAAAGGGTGTTTTTTGGACTAAAAAAACTGTTCTCTCTCAAATATGCGTATGATTTCTTCCACGTGACCTGTGAATTGCAAAAACAAGCATAACAATAGGCAAAAATACTTGAAATTTCGTCATTTATAATGTAATATAACTCCCATGACAATATATTTTGACAATGCTGCATCAACCATCGTGTGCGACGAAGCAATAGCAGCTATGACATCTGCCATGCGTAAAGACTTTGGCAATCCTTCATCAATGCACCATATGGGCAGACAGGCAGCACGGCTTCTTTCAAATGCAAGGCACAGCATCGCCGATGTAATAAGCGCAGATCCTGCCAATATTTTCTTTACATCCGGCGGAACAGAAGCTAACAATTGGGCAGTTCTCGGTGCTACAGAGATAGCCTCTCGCAAAGGAAAGCACATTATCACATCATCCGTAGAGCACGATGCTATCACCCAGCCGATAAAGAAGCTTGAAAGCATGGGTTATGAAGTAACATACCTAATGCCTGACAGTTCCGGGTGCATATCAACTGAGTCATTTGCCGATGCGCTAAGAGAAGACACCTCTTTTTGCTCTATCATGCTTGTAAATAATGAAATTGGCTCAATAAATCCTATTTGCGAGTATGCCACAGTAATTAAGCAGCGTGGCTTAAAGACACTCTTGCACACCGATGCTGTGCAAGGTTTCTGCAAGATTCCTATCTCGACTAAGACCCTCGGTGCCGACCTTATATCCATAAGCGCACATAAGATACATGGTCCTAAAGGCGTAGGTGCACTATATGTCAGACCCGGTATAACTCTGCCACCGGCTTTATTTGGCGGAGGTCAGGAAAGTGGCAAGCGCCCGGGAACTGAGTCACTACCTGCCATCGTCGGCTTCGGTGAAGCTGCCCGCCTTGCAAATAGAGATCTTAACGACACTTTCGATGCAGTGAGCAAACTGCGGGAACATGCAATTTCCAGATTAAATAGCGATATTCCCAAGGCTGTGATAATCGGTCAGGGCGATAGTCCCTTTATTCTCAGTCTCTCACTCCCCGGTCACAAGAGCGAGGTTCTCATGAGTTTTCTTGATAATGAGGGCATCTGCGTTTCAAAGAGCTCAGCTTGTAAAAAGGGTGCCCGAAGCAGAACTCTTGAAGCTATGAAGTTAAAGAGCAATATAATAGACGGCGCAATCCGGGTAAGTTTTTCGAGATATAACACCCTTAGCGAGGTTGATTATTTAATCGACAATCTTAAGCGGGCATCGGAAACACTTTTTAAATCTTAGTTTGGAAACACATTACATGAACGATATTTCACCAAAAAGTGCATTAATAGCTATGAGTGGCGGTGTGGACAGCACTGTGTCAGCTATGCTCATGCTCAGCGAAGGTTATGACTGCGCAGGAGCAATAATGAAATTACACCCATGTGTAAATGTTTTAGAGGCAAGGGCAAGAACTGCAGCCGAAAAGTTAGGCATACCATTTTACGCTTTAGACTTTTCTGATGATTTTGCAGATAAAGTCCTTACACGATTCGTTAGCGCTTATCAAAACGGGCAAACGCCCAATCCGTGTGTTGACTGCAATAAGCATATTAAATTCGGACAGCTACTCAGCAGAGCTTTTGAGCTTAACAAAAATTATCTTGTCACAGGTCATTGTGTGCAGACACAGTGCGATGCAAACGGCAGGTATCTGCTCAAAAAAGGCGCAGACCAGACCAAGGATCAGAGTTATGTGCTGTATTCACTAAAGCAAGAGCAGCTCGCCCACATCAAATTCCCGCTTGGCAGCTACTCTAAAACAGAAGTCCGCAAGCTTGCTGCCGAGGCGAAATTTGAAGCCGCTCAGAGCAAAGAAAGTCAAGATATCTGCTTCGTGCCCGACGGTGACTATGCAAGCTTTATTGTAAATCACACAGGTATATCCCCACAGAAAGGGCGCTTCTGCGATACTTCGGGCAATGATCTTGGCGAGAACAAGGGGCTCATCCATTACACTATAGGTCAGCGCAGAGGATTGGGGCTTGCTATGCCACATCCGCCCTATGTCATAGAGATACGACCTGAAGACAATACCGTAGTCGTGGGCAAAAATGAAATGCTTTTTTCGACCACTCTAAAAGTGCGTGATATAAATCTCATACCTTTTGATAAGCTGGACAAGCCCCTAAGGGCAAAGGCTCGGATCAGATATAATCAGGTCGAGCAACCTGCGACGATACATCAGTTAGATGATGACACCTTGCAAATCGAGTTTGATGAGCCGCAAAGAGCAATCACAAGCGGTCAAGCTGCAGTTATCTATGATGGCGATTATGTTATGGGTGGCGGAACAATTGTCTGACTTTTTGATTTTGTCACATATTTTTGAATTTATGTCGATTTTTCCGGTTCGCGTGACATTGGCGTGACATTGACATTGTATAATTTCCTCAGTACGAAGGGAATTTCTAAATTTTTATTTTAACGAAGGAGGTGCGTTATGAAACGAAGTGTTAGACTAATTACTTTATTGTTATCATTGCTTATAGTAGGTAATTTAGTGGCATGCGCACATGGCTCACCGGCAGAATTTATCTCAGGAGATATCGAATTGATTTATAATTTCGATAGCTACTTTATGCCGGAGGAGATCGTTTACATAGACACCGCACTAGATGCTATCCCCTTATCCGCAGCTCCGGCTGTCTTTACTATCCCTGTTCCTTCAGCATCGGGCACAAGGCATGCTACCAACCATAGAGCGGCTATTGATTTTTCTAATGTTCGTGACGGATATGTAATGGCGAGAGTCACCAGAAACACAACCACACAAATCAGGGTCACTGTGGTAGGTCCGGGCGGAGTTGTATATCAGTACAGGCTCAATGGCTCAAGCAATTGGGAAGTTTTCCCATTGTCAGCCGGCAATGGTTCATATACTGTACGTGTGCTTGAGCAAATTGAAGGTAGTAGGTTTTCTGTTATAAATACGGCTACTTTCAGTGTAAGTCTGACAAACGAGTTTGTGCCATTCTTACGTCCAAATCAATTTGTTAATTTTAATAGAGACAGCGCTGTCACCGCTAAGGCTGCAGAGCTTATCGATGGTATAAGCGGTTTCCATCCAAGAGTTGAAGCTATTTATAACTTCGTTATCAACAATATACGTTACGATAGAGTTTTTGCAAGAGAGGTGCAGCGTGGAATGCATTCAGGTTATGTTCCCGATGTAGATGCTGTTCTTGAAAGGCGCAGAGGGATCTGTTTCGACTATGCTTCTCTTATGGCTGCAATGCTCAGAAGTATCGGTATCCCGACAAGGCTTGTCATTGGTTATGCCGGAGATCAGTTCCATGCTTGGATTGATGTGTTTTCTGAGACAGAGGGCTGGGTTAATAATGCTATTCGGTTTGATGGGCGCAGATGGATTTTAATGGATCCGACGTTTGCTGCCACCGGCAACCAAAGTGCTGAGGTCATGCGGTTTATCGGCGACGGCACTAATTATTCACCACGATTCAGACGATAGAGATTAGGGACGACTTGAAGGGTGTGCAAATATATAGTATAATTCTGATTTGCGCATTGACAAAACTTATTGAAATGAGGTTGCACTGTGGGAAAAAAAGTTTTAGCTAACGCATATCTATCCGTATTCTGCGCCGAGCTTGCGATGCTTCTTGATGCAGGACTTACTGTTAGTGACAGTTTCCATGTATTAAAAGATGACGAATCAAGCAAGGAAGGAGCAGAGCTATTCCAGGTTTTGATTGATTATCTGGAAAGCGGTATGCCGTTTTCACTTGCCCTTAAGGAATCAAGCGTGTTTCCGAAATATATGATTCATATGGTAACTATCGGCGAAAAAACCGGACGATTGGTCGAGACCCTAAGGGCTCTTTCAGAATACTATGAAAGGCAAGTCAGGCTCTCGGTCACTATAAAGAACTCTGTCTTATACCCGGCTATCTTACTGATTTTGATGGTAGTCGTCGTACTTGTTCTTATTGTCCAGGTTCTGCCGATATTTAACGATGTCTTCGCACGGTTAGGCACTCAGATGTCGCCACTTGCTACTACACTTATGAACTTCGGTGAATGGCTTGGCGGTGCTGCTATTGTAATTGCGATTATATTTGCGCTGATTTTTATTTTCATCGCTCTTATTGCACTGCTTCCCAATTTGCGAACCAGCCTTAAGAATGCTTTTGCGAATAAATGGGGCGGTAGTGGTGTGCTCGGCAAAATCGCATCTTCACGTTTTATCTTCGCCATGCGACTTGCTTTAGCGAGCGGACTTGATACTCAAGATGCTTTAGACCTAGCTGCAAACTTGAGCGGTGGTTCAAGATCAATTGACGAAAAGCACCAAAAATGTAACGAGCTTATAGATTCAGGCACTCCCCTGCACGAAGCTCTGATTAAATCCGGAATATTGTCCGCTCAAGACGGCAAAATGCTCTCTATCGGTACTCGAAGCGGTAAAACCGATGAGGCTATGTCAGAAATTGCCAGACGAAGCGATCTTGATGTAACGGATTCTATTGACAGCATCGTTAGCAAAATCGAGCCGACTTTGGTTATCATTTCATCTGTTATAGTCGGTGTAATACTACTTTCCGTCATGCTCCCACTGATAAGCATAATGACGGCAATCGGATAAATTCGGTTAAGATTAGCAAGGGAAACAAGCGCAGACCTCCCGATAAAACTCGACGAGCTTTGCTCTCGTCAGCTTGTGATGAGGTAGCATATTGAAACAGAGTATATATAGAAAAAGTGGATTGGACTTTCTCCGTGGGGCAGTGTTTCCTGTACTGTTTACGGTGGTTGTGATAGTTATGGTCATCTTTGGCTTGCGCCAAACTGAAGATGCAAGCAGAGCAGAAGCTGCGAGGATTCTTGAAGATAGCATCCGCAGAGCGGTTGTTACTGCTTATGCTATTGATGGTCGCTATCCTGAAAGTATACAATACATTGAATATCGCTTTGGAATACATATAGATAGAGATAGATTTATCGTGCATTATGATATATTTGCTTCTAATATTTTTCCGGATATTGCGGTGATTGAATTATGAAAAGAGTAACATCAGGACAAAGGATAGACACGCTTTTTGTGCTTATCATCTTCTGCATATTTGCCGTTTCGGTACTCATGGTACTGATGCTTGGTGCGGGCATTTATCAAAATATGACTGAAATTTCCCGTGAGGAGCAAGACGAGCGCACGGCTCTTGCATATATCCGCACAAAGGTTAGAAACAATGATATAAACGGCAGAATTCACATCGGTGAATTTGGCGGGCAACCCGCTCTTGTTTATGACGAGCATTTCCACGGCATTCATTTCCGTACTTCCATATACCACTACGATGGCTGGATTCGTGAGATGTTTACCGAAGCGGATCTTGAATTCTCTCCTGCTGACGGAAATTTGGTCATGCCACTGGATAATATTACATTTGAGGAACTAGACAATGGGCTCATATTAGTGACATCGGGTACAAGACGTCTGATTTTATACCCTCGGACTGCCGGAGCTGCAGCGCTTCCCGGCGGTGACTCTCTTGGGGAGGTGATTCTCGATTGAGAACTCGTTCTAAATCTACGCTCTTTTTAATTGAGCAATTAATCGTAATTGCCGTTTTTGCAATCTGTGCAGCGGCGTGCATAAGTATTCTGGCTAATGCATTTTCTTTGGCAAGAGACTCAAGAGACATCAGCAATGCCCTGTTTGCCGCAGAAAGTGTAGCCGAATCTGTTAAGGCAACCTCCGGGGACTTAATCTTAGCCTCAGAAATAGGTGGTTGGTCCACCTATCTCTATTCGTATCAAGGGGCGAATTTGGTATATTTTGACAACAGTTGGCAGATTTCGACCCGCAATGATGCAGAGTTTGTCTTATCTATTAGAGCCCCGGACTCTCGCAATCCACACTTGCTGTTCCTTGAATTTTCAGAGCTTGCCTCATATATTAGAGACTCAAGCTACCTAAATTCACGCTTGCTGTCACTCGAACTTTCAGTTTCCAGAGCCTCAAGCGACATGTCTTCAGTTTCCAGAATCTCAGACGACGAACTTGTATCTTTCCCTCTCGCTGTTCGTCTTCCACCCACGCTACAGTAAGGTACTCATAAAGGAGTGAATCAGGATGAATAAAGGCGGAATCGGCGTTGGCAGTGCATCAATCATACTAGTGTTTGCTGTGCTTTGCCTCACTGTATTTTCTCTAATTACATTTGTTGTTGCCTCTAATGACAAAGCTCTCGTTGATAGCGAAGCTCGCCTTGTTGTTGGCTTTTTCGAAGCGGATGCGCTCGCAGAGAATATTGTCGCCGATATACTTGAGTCTGATTCTATCCCAAGCAGTATGCACGGTATCGACATTTATACTGAATTTGACATTTTTACCGGAAGCGAAATTGCGATGTTTTCTTCGCCTATCAATGATTATTTGGCAATTTTAGTCAAATTGGCTATACATGGCGACTCATCATATGATATACTGAGCTGGCGCATGTATGATTCGAGCGAGTGGGAGTATGATGCAGGTCTGAATGTATGGGTCGGTCCTCCGGGGCTGGATCTTGACGATTACGATATGCAATTTGGCTACGGAACTCCTTGGCTGGATTAAGTCCCTCTCAGCTTTAATATAGAAAGGACTGATGGCACATTGGTAATTGATTGGTTAACTAAAGCAGTTGAAAAAGGTGCTTCGGATATCTTCATCGGAGTGGGCCGAGGTGTTACATTTAAAATAGACGGCATCATAAAGACGGAAGGCGACGGAATCCTTCAGCAAGATGATGCCGAAACCATGATAAATGAATTATATGAACTAGGTAAGAGAACTAAAGATAAGTATATGCAAACCGGCGATGATGACTTCCCTGTCACTGTCCCCGGTCTTGCTCGATTTCGTGTCAATACGTTTCGTCAGCGCAGCACTATGGCTGCAATAATACGTGTCGTATTATTTTCGATTCCGTCGTATAAAGACCTTCTAATCCCGGACGAAGTGATGACGGTCGCCAATGAAAATAACGGCTTGGTGCTCGTCACAGGGCCTGCAGGTGGCGGTAAATCAACTACCTTAGCCTGCATTATAGATGCGATTAATAACTCAAGAAATTGTCATATCATAACCCTGGAAGATCCGATAGAATTTCTGCACAGAGATAATATGAGTCTTGTGAGCCAGCGTGAGATATCTACTGACTCTGAGTCTTATGCTATTGCGCTTAGGGCATGTATGCGACAGATCCCGGATATTATCCTGTTAGGTGAGATGCGTGATCATGAGACCATCAGAACTGCAATAACTGCTGCAGAAACAGGGCATCTTGTTATTTCTACTTTGCACACTGTAGGTGCTGCTAATACTATCGATAGAATGGTGGACAGCTTCCCGCCCGAACAGCAGCAACAGATACGCATACAGTTATCTATGGTCTTGCGCATGGTCATCTCTCAGAGACTTCTGCCTAATTTGGAAGGCAAGACTATTCCTGCATTTGAGATTATGCATGTCAATAATGCCATCAGCAATATTATCCGTGAGGCTAAGACTCATCAAGTCGATAATGTAATTCAGACTTCCGCTCAAGAGGGAATGATTGGCATGGATGCGTATATAATGAAGCTATATAGAAGCGGTTCTATTACTAAAGAGACTGCCATCAAAAATGCTTCAAACCATGAGCTTGTCGCAAGGCAGATAGGCAATTAGGGACAAACCGTTCGCAATATATTATATCTCAACAAAAAATCCGAGGCGTGATTGCCCCGGATTTTTCTTGCTCTTTTATTATGATGCTGACTCACTTTGCGCAGGTTCTCGTTTCGGAATTCTGATTCTGTTTGCAAAGAATATGCAGCCGGCAGAAATGAGCGCACCGACCATAAATACATATCTATATCCCGTGTCAGGATTCCAGTCCCAAAGCAGCCCGACGACAAACGGCAGTGACATGGTAAATATATGATCTAAGGAAATACTAAATGATAGTGTACCCGATACTTCATTTTGGTCATCTGCAAGCTTTCGCACATAAGTCGTCCTCGCCATTTGAGCGCCGATTGAAAATATATTGTCAATAATAAAGCACGCTGCAACTACGATAAGTGCCACCGTTGGAGAGAATAAAGGTCTTGCAAATGCAAATCCAAGGCATGATATCAGCAAGAGTCCGCCCTCAAACACCAGGACAAATCTCTCCCCTAGTTTGTCAATGAATATCCCAAGTAACGGTCGGAAGAAGACCGATATAACATTGGTTATGAAGAATAAAATAGCTATAGTTTGAACGGGTTGATCGTATATCGTTATTATAAGCCATGTAACGAAAGTAAATGTTATCTGCCTACGTGCGCCAAAAAACACTGCAAGCAAGTAGAAGTTTGTGTACTTTTTCTTGATAACAAATCTTTCTTTCTTCGCTTTTTTAGGTCCGGGGCTCATAGATAGCAATACAATTCCTGCCAGAACCATTGCAACAGCACCTATTATAAATGCCGTACTAAAAGGCATATCAAAGAATTCGAACATAATATATAAAACCACGGACGAGATAATAAGGATTACGGTGCTGACACTCGCTATCTCGCCTAGTCTGCGTCCGACGTTTTTGTCGTCGGCAAATGTCATAGCTATTGCCCCGGAGAGTGGCAGCCAGATGTGTTGCCCCATGCTGAATATCATCATAGTCACAACTACAGGCCAAAATCCCGACGGGACTAACCCAAATGCGAATAGACCTATTCCACCCAGTATATTCCCTAAAGCTGCCGTGCGGATGTCTCCCAGAAATGCGAGTGCCCCGATAACAAGAAACACCATCAGACCCGGAAGTTCTCGCGGAATTTCCAAAAATGTTCTTTGCCTAATTGTAAATTCAAAATCCTCTGCCAAGCGGTTAGCAAACGAAATGCTTTCAACCGCTACAGCGATTCCCAGTAATGCGCTTGCTATGAGAAACAGTAAGAAGTCTCTTGATATAGTCCATTTGCCAATGCGGATTTCGTTCATATTGAAATCTCCTCATAATTTACTTGTACGTCGCTTTCGAAATAGCCGAGCCTAAAGCTGAGAGGAGCTTCGCTCCCATCAGCTTGTGTCTGCTCTGATTTCAACTCGCATTCTAACATATAGTATGTACAAAAGCTATAGTTACTTGCATTAGTTTGAATTTTACGATATTATGTTAAGCGTCCGATATATACGCAAATGGGAGTGAGATTTTGTTAGTAAGTATTCTCATTTTGGTGATACTAATACTCATCAGCGGCTTCTTGTCATCACTCGAAATCGCAGTCAGTTCATCAAACAGAAATAAAGTTAAAATGCTGCAAGAAGCAGGCGACAAAAAAGCAAAGAGACTGCTGTCTACAATAGACGAGCCCAATAACTTCTTTGCCACCACACAGCTCTATATCACATTCATCGCCTTTTTCTCAGGCGCATATGCGGCAAATTCCTTTAGCGAACCCTTGCTCGGTGCCCTTATGCGAATGAATATCAACTTATCCGAAGGCGTGATAGAGGCTCTGGTCTTCGTCGTGATTACGGCACTGCTTACATATGTCGCTCTCGTCTTTGGTGAGCTTGTCCCTAAGCGCATTGCGATGCAATATGCCATACCGTTTGCACGCAGAGCCCTAATTGTAATTAGCATACTTTCGATAATCGCCTTTCCTTTTGTAAAAGCCTTATCCGCCTCATCAAAATTAGTCCTCAAGATAATTGGTATCAAGGACGATTCGCCCGAAGAAGATATTACCAAAGAAGAAATTCGTCTCATGGTCGAAACAAGCAGTGAGGGCGGAAATATCGCCGAAACCGAGCAAGGCATGATCGAAAACATCTTCGAATTCGACAAGCTTACTGCCGAGGATGTCTGCAGGCATAGAATCGACGTTATTGCACTTCCTGTCGATGCCGATTTTAATACCGTCACAAGCATTTTGATAAAAGAAAATTATACAAGAGTCCCTGTTTATGAAGAAAGCCTTGATAATATCGTGGGCATTCTTAATTCAAAAGACGTGCTGCACTACATGCTTACAAGTCAAAAGAAATCCGACTTTGATCTAAGAAATCTGTTGCGTGAGGCTTATTTTGCGCCCTCATCAAAAAGAGCTGACGAGCTGTTCCAAGAAATGCGTGAGGAACATATCTACATGGCAGTAGTTGTCGATGAATACGGCGGTACTATGGGAATCGTGACAATGGAAGATCTCGTTGAGCTTATAGTCGGCAGTATTCATGATGAGTACGATGAGGACGAATTGCCTGATATCACAGATCATGGTGAGGATTCATATAAGATTCAAGGCTCGACTGATCTTGAAACAGTTCAGGACCATCTTGAAATAGAGCTTCCTATTGAGGAATATGACACGATGAGCGGATTTTTGGTCGGAGAGCTAGGTTATATCCCCGCCGAAGATGAAAATCCCGAAGTAACATATAACGGCGTAAGCTTCAAAGTAGATAGTGTACAAGAGAAGCGAATTACCGAAGTCACCGTGACAAAATGCGAAAGTGAAGAAGATCCCGAAGAAGAATCATAATCAGTATAACCGACTCATTTCCCACACAACAATCACTCATTACAAAATAGATACTTTCCTGATACAATCAATAGATATAGTCAGCGGTGGTCTGAAATATAGTATTTTCATAAAGGGCGATCCTAATAGTCGCCCTTTAGTGCTTATAAGGCGGAGAACGATTATGAATGAGCCGATAATATCCTTAAGAAATGTCCAAAAAATCTATAAAATGGGTGACGAGCGCATCGTAGCGCTTGAAAATATCAATCTGGACTTTGAAAAGGGAAAGACCTACTGCCTTTTAGGTACTTCCGGCTCAGGCAAATCCACACTATTAAACCTCATAGCCGGACTCGAAAAGCCCACCAAAGGCGAGATTGTATTCAGATCAGCCCATATAGAAAAAATGAACGAGAAGCAATTAGCAGACTACAGACAGAAATACATAGGATTTGTATTCCAGTCGTACAATCTATTGTCTTCTCTTTCTGCTTTAGAAAATGTAACAATCCCACTAATATTCCGCAAAATTCCGAGAAAAAAACGTATTGCAGCAGCAAGAGACATGCTCAAGGCTGTCGGGCTTGAAAAAAGAGAAAAGCACAAGCCGAGTCAGCTCTCAGGCGGTCAACAACAAAGAGTCTCCATAGCAAGGGCATTTATAAGTAAGCCTTCAATCGTCTTCGCTGACGAGCCCACAGGCAACTTAGACACAAAGACAACTTTTGAAATGATGGACCTTATTACCGGGATAGCAAGAGAAAACAACCAAACACTCATAATCGTAACACATGACCTAGAAATCGCCCACTATGCAAGCACCATAATTTATATCCGTGACGGAAATATTGAGAAGATTGAGAGTACCGATGGGGGTTATTCTCCCGCCAACACAGACACAGAAAATCCACCTGAATTGGAGACGAGCATCTAATGAAAATATTAAAAAAATCAATCGCAATTCTCCTTATGCTTTGCATGTTTTCTTTAATCACCATGACAGCAATCGCCGAATCAGACGACGGCTCGCCCGGTGGCGATAACGGAGTCACTAACGGTAGCGGTGATAACGGTACAGGCAGTGATAACGGAAACAATGGCAATGGCGACAATGGTAATGGTAACAATGGCGGTACTGACAATGGCAATGGTAACGGCGATAATGGCAATAATGGTAACGGTAACAACGGCAATAACGGCGGTGGTGGCGGTGGCGGTGGCGGTGGCAGTAATGTCACTGACCAGCAACTTGCATATTGGATTGCCCGAGCGCAGCAACTTGAAAGAGAGCTCGAAAACTTAAGAAATGACCCCGTTGCCCCCACTCCTAGAAGGCCACTTATCCATGTGACAGAGCCACTTTGGATTGAAATGGAAGCAGGATCTAGCCGAACACTCAATTTCACAATAAGAAATATGGGTGCTGACAATGCGCAATCAATTGTCACAACAGCTGACCTGTCAGATGCCCTAGGCATAACCGGTGTCTTCATGGATGCGCATCACAGTATATCTACTCTAGGTGCAAGGGCTGAGAGAACATTTTCATTTCGAATAACTGTAAATGAAACCGTCCCTGAAGGATTTCACCGTATCACTTTTAACCATGAATATTTAAACGCACGAAATGAGCGTATCACCAGTGCAAGCCATGTGACGGTCAGAGTCACAAATCGTGCAGGAAATGTCTCTATCAGGGATATTTCTTCGAGCCCAAGCCGTGTTCCCCTCGGCTCGGACTTTAATATAACTGCTACGATTCATAATGAAAGCGCTACTACAATACGTGATGTTTCCATGTCGATAACAAGCGGTATGGCATCCGACGGAATATTCTTAAGAGACTCAACCAGTGTTGTAAGCATTCCGAATATGTCCGCAGGTCACAGTCAGAATGTTTCCATAGGATTCACTTCCGCCCAAAGAGCCCGAAGCGGTGCATACCCTCTCGGCTTGGAGCTTTCATTTATTGATAGCAGTGGCGAAAGGCAGACTCAGCAGCAGACATTCTTTGTAAATGTAACTGCAGGAGTCGAGCAAGGCGAAGCTGCAGATGTAATCGTAACCAATATAACCCGCCCGACGGGAGCTATGCGAGTCGATCAAGAGTTCGAGATGATGGTCACGCTTCGAAACACAGGCGAACATGCTGCACGTAATATAAGAATAGATGCCGCAACTGACGGCGATAGAGCCATTGTCCCCAGGTCTACAAGCAGAATGCAGATAAACAGGCTTGAGCCCGGAGCTGAAAGCTCAGTCAGCTTCAGATTCTCACCAACTGCCGGCTCAACGACCAGAAACTATGATATCGGATTTACAATCACCTACGACACCGGTGTCGAAAATGCCGATGGAGAAAGGGATACTGTCTCCTTCACTCAGTTCCAGGGAGTCAATGTTTTTAATCCTGAACCGGAAGAAGATGATGACCGTGATAATAATAACGACCCAACACGCATCTCCACTCCACGAATCATAGTTAGTGATTTTAGTTCAAATCCGATGATAGTGCAGGCAGGTCAGGAATTCGACCTTGAAATTTCTTTTATGAATACAAGTAGTGAAAGAGTGGTCCGAAACATCAGGGTGACACTTTCTGTCGAGGAAGAAGTCACAGCCGGGGCTGAAAGACGAGGAAGTGTGTTTACTCCTGTCGGACGGTCAAGCACTTTCTTCATTGATAGAATTGAGCCGAGAGGCGAAGTTGTGGAGCACATAACATTTTTCACTCTGCCCGATGCTCCACCTAGAAACTATACCATCAATGTTAATTTCGAATACGAAGATATCGACAACAACCCCTTTGAAATTCAGGACAGGATAGGCATAAATGTAACGCAGGTAACACGCCTTGATACAAGCGAGATTTTCATTCCTGACATGGCATCCGTGGGTTCGTCCATATTCTTTAGATTTGACCTATTTAACACAGGGAGAGTGACTCTATCTAACCTCATGGTAAGAACCGAAGGCAACTTCATGGTCAATCAACCTTCCGCATTTTTCGGCACACTAAATCCCGGGTCTATGGACTTTTTTGATAATTCCATAACCCCAATAGAACCCGGTATGCAGCAATTATCCATAATCATAAGCTACGAGGACGACACCGGGCAGCTCATCGAGGAACGCAAAGAATTTTACATAGATGTATTTGGTATGGACTTCGATGGCGATATGGACATGATGATGCGCCCTCCCTTTGGTGAGGATTATGTCTGGGACGATGATCTTATGATGTTCGTTCCGGCACCTTCAGGGCTTGGGCTTTGGGCAATTATAGGCATTATCGCCGGCGGGCTTTTGGTCGCAGGTGCTGTGGTATTTATCGTCATACGCAATAAAAGGAAGAACAGGATAGAATTCTCGGAGGATTCGGATGAGTAGTCTTGATATTATCTCAATGTCATTTAGAAATCTCCTAAAACGTAAGCTTCGCACATTTTTGACGGTGATGGGGGTCGTGATTGGCACGGCTGCAATCATTGTAATGGTCAGCCTCGGGCTTGCGGTAAATGCATCTTTTGAGGAGATGGTTTCCGGCATGGGCGACATAAGGGTCCTCACAGTGAGAGATATAAATGCGTGGGGCGGTGGCGGAATTAGGGTTGTAAGTCCCGGCGGCGGAACATTTGTAAGCGGCGGCGGCTCCTTCGGGCAGGATTCAGACCAACCGACACTTAACGATGATGCGGTAGCTACTTTCTCTCGTATGTCTCATGTATCTGCAGTGACTCCCGTAGTAGATATCAGCATGCCTGCAGTCAGCGGCAGATACACCA
>Ga0123355_10004808_pt1 | contig 19653 bp, 13 predicted proteins | sample TergutEmb28metaG_3_FD_89872 | JGI IMG/M metagenome (GOLD analysis project Ga0123355, IMG submission 89872) | Embiratermes neotenicus P1 segment gut microbial communities from Petit-Saut dam, French Guiana - Emb289 P1 | ecosystem: Host-associated > Arthropoda: Insects > Digestive system > Gut ...
GACGAAGAATTGAAGCGGCAGAAATGAAGTTACTGAGACCTCTGGCAGGCTACACCCTTTATGACCACAAAGCAAATGACTACATACGCCGCGAACTACGGATTACAGGCATACTGGACAAGATAGATGAATACAGAGGGAATTGGCTTTCACACTAGCAAAGAATGCCAAAAAACCGAATCCCTTTGAAATCATACCACTACAGACCACAAGGAAGGAGGACAATTGGAAGACCGAAGAAGCGTTGGCGCGAGCAGCTGTAACTCTGGATACGGAACGGATCAAAGGGTCCAATCCTTGATGTTTATGATGATGATTATACAAAAAGTAGTAGGCGAAAAATTCCACTTCCTCTACCAGCACGAATAACTCAACCACTGCCACAAAAGCTCAGTTGAAACACGCACAGATCCACCGAACCACGTGCGTGCTCCCCCACCACGTCAGTTGTCATCCGATTGGTGGATTCCAGTTGTGCATATATAATTGTTTTTACATGAAATGATACGTGCTTCTCAATAAATAATTTACAGACATGTTTCAGATTCTAGTAATGCAATATAGATGTCATTTCATTCACATAAGTCATTCCAAGCATTTCCTTAAATGTGTGGAAGTTCAAAATACGTACGTTACTGGCTTTTCCGTATATTTCCGGCACCAACATGTGTTATGGGCCCTGAGACTAATCCGTGAGTCACTGATCATCCATTGAGCCATGCGCTATGAAACACCACTGCTTATTTACTTGCACAAATTGGCAACTCCGTGGAAATATAAAATTACAACGCTTCCAAACGGCGCGGCTCTGTGGCAGGCTCCTGGTGGTAGTTTTTCGAACTATGAAGCACATCGGTAAAGCAGCCTCCTGCCATACACGTGTCTCAAAAGTCACTATTTATTTTGAAAAGTAATGCGAATTAAGCAAAACGGGTTTAAGGCATGAAAAATATATTTATTTCAAAATAAGTGCCACAAAGAATTGGTGCTATTTTTTTGTCTCCACGTGTCTCTGCAGGGCTCAAAGCGATAAATTGTTTCTCAGATCACACTTTCCAGCATTTGTGGTGTTATTTTCGAAACTGCATCAATAATAGATTTCGAAGTTCGGCTAAATCACCAATTTTCTACTAGTTTACACCTTAGACTTAATGAAACCCCAGGCAAAAAAAAAATCTAATGGTGTTAAATCTGGTGAACGGGCTGCCCATGGTTGTGTTCCTACACAACCGATCCAGCGACCGGGAAAGCGTCAAGTAAAATTATTGCATAATGGCACGGTGCTCCATTCGTTATTAAAAAAAAAAAAAAAGGTTCGGGGAATTGTTCAAGCATGTCAAGATACACAGGTCCTGTAACCGTAGCCTCTGCAAAGAAGAAAGTTCCATACACCTTTGACTGAGTCATACCAAGCCAGACATTCACTTTCGGTGTTGTCTCGTTCCCATTCAAGAAAATCAGGTGGTTCCTCGTCTGCCCAAATGTGAGAGTTATGTCAATTAAACATTCCACATGTGTGGAAGGTCACTTCATCACTGAACAAAATTTCGTTGATTAAATTGGCACTTTCAAGTTGATCAATAAACTCAGCGCACATTGCTGTTCTGCCTGGATAATCTTCTTATTGCAAGTTGTGATACACCTGAATGTGGTATGGATTTTTTTTCAAATCACATCGGGTACGGTGCCGAATAATGGATCCAATCTTTCACTCGCCGCCGCGCGTGTTGCTGCTGTCCTACCTCCCATCCCACGCACGTCCGTGCTTCATACGTCTGCGTTCAATACTCATCATCCTTAGGTTAGGGTTTAAGTCAGTTTTTTTTTAACAACCTAACACCTCCCATTACACGCACGTCCGTACAGCATACTAGTCCCCTTCACGTTCCCGTCAACTTCATTCCCCTTCCCACACTCCCACATCCAGCACTCAATTCCGCCACCCGTACACATACACGTACTGTCGTCTGCTTCTGCGCTCATGTCCCCTCACGCCATCCTTCGCGCTTCACGGAAATAGCGCTGTCGCGGACGACTTAGCTCTCCGCCATCTTGGATCCATTATTCGGCACTCGATCCATCACATCATAGAATTCTGTGGACTGGTGCACGTGGAATTTCTAACACGTTAGTTGCCCTACGAGTTGATAATTGCAGATCCTCTTCAAATGCTTCTCAAACCAATTTGATTCCTTCTCCAGATTTTTTTGGGCGTCCATTTCTGCTGTCATCATGCACAGATCCGGTTCTCCGAAATTTCGTTAATAAGTCACGAACAGCCTTGTCTGTTGGACCTTTCTTATGAAATTTCCTCTCAAAACCATCTCTAACTTCCTTGCATTTCATGCCTTTTATCTTGCATGTTACCTGTTGGACTTTTCTTATGAAATTTCCTCTCAAAACCTTCTCCAATTTTCTCGCATTTCATGCCTTTTATCTTGCATGTTACCACAGACACTCGTTCTTCCACGTCCATCATCAGTGATATGGGTCTGGAATGGAAAATTTATAAATTATGCAAATGTGCAAATTTACTTCGAAATAAATATATTTTTCATGCCTTAAACCCGTTTTTCTTAATTCTTGTTACTTTTCAAAATAGATAGTGGCTTTTGAGACACTATGTATGTACTGAGAATAAAACATCATTATTTCCATACTCTTGAAAACTTCCCTGCAAGAATCTCTAGTTCTAGTGTTAGTTATAATTCTGATAATTTTCTTTTGGAGTATAAATACCTTGTTGGCATGGGAGGAGCTACCCCAAAAAATTATACCGTAGCTTATATTAGAGTGTATATGAGCGGAATAGATTACTCTTAGCGTGTCTAATGGTACTATTTGTTTTATGTTTCTCAGTGCGTAATATGCAGTGCACATTTTGTTGAGTACCTGTTCTATGTGTAGTTTCCAGGATAAGGTGTCTTCTATAGTTAATCCAAGAAATTTAATCTCAGAGGCGTTGGTTATACATTCTTGATCATATTTAATTTGTGTATCAACATTATAAAAATTCTTAGTTTTAAATTCTAAGTACTGAGTTTTATTAAAATTTAAAGCAAGGAAACTGACTTTAAACCAGATGTTTACATCTTGGAACGTTTGATTTACATTTATATTAAAGTCCCTTCGATTTTTGTCTGTAATTATAATGCTGGTACCATCTGCAAAGAGTACCATATTGCTACCATTTTTTACTATTGTAGGTAAATCATTTATGTAAATTTGGTAGAACAGAAGAATTGAGCCTTGTGGCACGCAACATTTTAACACTTCCCATTTGGACAAATTGTTATTAATGGTTATATTATTCAGTGCTACTCTTTGGTATCTACCTGTGAAATACGATTCAATTAATATTTTAAATTTCTCTTCCACGCCATGGAATTCTAGCTTTTCTAGTAATATTTTATGATTGACACAGTCAAATGCTTTTTGCAGGTAATAAAATATACCTCCAACCATTTGATTGTTGTTCATAGCAATTAGGATACTGCTTTATCAAAGTAAAGGCAGCTTGTTCAGTTTAGGAGTGAGTCCAAAATCCATACTGTTCCTGTACCAAGATATTATTCATATCAATGTAAGCATGGAGTCTAGCATAAATGAGTTTTTCAATAATTTTGGAGAAGAAAGTGAATAAAGATATTGGTCTGTAATTGGAGATTTCCTGTTTATTTCCTTTTTTAAAGATTGGTTTGACTACAGCATACTTTAATCTATCAGGGAAAACACCATTACTAAGAACTGCATTACAGATGTATGTTAATGGTGAAATTATAAATGGTGCAGTTAGTTTTATAATGCGATTAGAAATTTTATCATACCCACATGTATTTTTAGTCCTTAATGACATAATGATTTTTTCAGTTTCGTAAGTAGAGGCATATTGCCAACTTATTTTGCAAAGTGTCTTCTAAAATTGTTTGTTGGATAGTTAAGTGGATTAGTCATACTTGTATTTATATGTTTGCTGTTGCCTGAATCGATTGTGTCCGCTATGATATAAAGTAGTTGTTAAAAATATTTTAAATTTTATTCTGAATCATTATTACATTACTGTTTATTACTAAAGACTGGATGTCAATACTGCTTTTTGTTTTCCCTTTTTCTTCATTTATTACTTTCCATATACTTTTCATTTTGTTCTTAGAACCAAGAATGATTTTGTTATAATGTAGTTTTTTTTGCAGTAAGAATTACTTTCGATAGTACTGCACAGCATCTTTTGTAATATATTTTGAGGTTTAAATCATTACTGCATCTACACAATAAAAAAAGTTCCTTCTTTTTTTTAAAAGAAATTTTGATCCCTTTTGTTATCCATTGATTATGTGTGGCATTAGATTTAATTTCTTTTCTTAAAAAGCTAGAGTAATAACACCTCAGGTATGGAACAGACAGTATGTTCCAAAACATTGGTATATAAGATTCAGATGCCGGGAATTACCCAGAAGAAAGCATACAACATTCAGAACACAGCAGAAGTTTGAAATCAAGAATAACCCATGGAAACCTGAGCACACCACAGCCCGTCATATGGGAAATTTGAACTAACCTATTGCTGTATTACAGACTTCACAGATAGTAAACAGGAAGAATACTTAATTGTAAAATAAATTTTTGACAATGGTTTTATGTGAGTAATATAACCAATAATCACATAGACTTTCTCCATTGTCACCACTACTCAACAATGGAATACTATTTCTAGGATTACTGTACTACAGCCATGGATTACCACAACGTACAAGTGCAACTCTACCACCGTAGAGAACCATTATATCGTGACAAAATATGTTTGGTCATGACATCGGATTGGACCCTGTTTTTTTAAATTGTACATATCCCCTCACATATAGAACCTACGAAGACAAAAGTTCATGGTACAAAAAGTACAGTAATAACAAGTGCCATAAATTTTACATGTGATGGGGAGGCACAAAACAAATATTGTCATACAGAAATTGTTTCTAGGTAGTTGATGTAATTCTTCACTTTGGCAAATATGCGAGACAATAAATACAATCCAAACTCATAATCGTCGGTATGAGCTGTGTTTTCTGAGGATTTGGCACATGTCTGAGTTTTCCCAGCCAGGCAATATAAAATCCGAAATGGAAAATTGTCAGAATAACCAACATGTAATAATACCAGTTTACGCAGAACCTCAAACATGTTTTAGTGCGTGCAGAACAATTCCAAAGGAGACACACATATGCATGCATGAGGAAACAATATTGCTGGACATTATCTTGACATTATAATGGGAGTAAGACATTTCACATTTTCGTGATACATGTCATTTTAATTGTCTTCTCTGGTAGGTCTACTATTGACTTCAAAGTTTGAGAACTTTCTTGTTAAAACCTATGTACAAGGGATTGCTAGTTGACCTACATGATAAAGGCATACAATTTATTTATCGTTGAACTTTGAATATTTTATAACTTTGCATATGTCTTTCTCACGCATGTTGGGCAGCGTGTTCTGAGAGATATTGTTGGTGAGCTGCAATGTGATAGCGAGGTTGATTAAAGATGTATACATAAGGGGTGAGAAATTTGTAGGTATTCCATATCATTCTTAATGACCTTGTGCTATACAAGTCAGTCTGCAATTGTGTGACTCAGTAACAAGCTTCAAAACTGAATCATAAGGTCATATCAATGGATTTTTGTTTTAGGCATTTCCATAGCTACATTTTTTGGCGGTTTGAGGGTTGTTTGACCGTGAATCATTTTTTGGTGTCTGGGGCAAGTAATCACAATGGATACCCCTAACAGAAATTATAAACTTTAAAGAAAATCAAACTTACTAAATTTCCTTTTGATTGGCTCAATAATTGAAATTTGTTGCACACAGAAGTTGATTTTGTTTTAAAATATTCATTTTACCTCATGACAAATATTCCCAGACAATCTTTTGATAACCAACATGATTTTAAATGTCATACACGAATATGTAGGATGCTTTTGCCTGATGCAATGCTGCAAGGAAAGAAGCATTTTCATCAGTTGCTACTAGAATGACATTTCCAAATTCAGGGCATACTTTACCAATTGTCCTCATAAACTGCCACACGATTTTTCAGGAAAACATCTGCACCCTAGATATGACAGAGGGCCTTTACCTGGGACTCATAAACATAATTAAAGATGTCCATCCTTTTAAGCTCCATGAGTTCTTTAATGCACCAGTGCATAAACATGGCACAAAATGTCTGAAAAATTGAGGAATCTGAATTTAAAACAAGTGAGTTTATATTGTAATAAAACAGATGTTTATGTAAAATGTATAAATTCAAAACACTCCTCTAAAACAATACTGGAACATTTTTTAATCTTAGTTGTTTACATGATACTGAACCTTGGATTTCATGAAATGCATGTACTTTCTTGTCTAGCTGAAGAACCTAGTAGTTTCTCAAGGACTCTGCTTCATGGAGTTGGGTGGTTAGCTTCTATTTTAATCTCATGTTTAACTAATATAATTATATCATATTAAATAATGTAAATATCTTAATGATTTACATTCATGTATCACTTTATTAATGGTGAGGCTACAGTACCCTACAGAACAAGCAAACAGCCCCCCTGCACTTGTTAGATGATATAAGTTAGAACGAAAGTCACAGTGAATGTACAGTATTTGGGGTTGTGTTGGCAGTGACCCCCAAAGGCACACATGACATGGATAATGTGTGCCACCTAAAGAGTTTTATGTATGGGACTTACCAATTCCAATACAGTACAGTAAGTTCCTAGCACTGGGACATTGCGCCCATCCTGCAGAAGCATAAGGAATGCAACATCACTACATCACTGCCAAAATGAAGGGCATTATTTTATCACTTAATGGTACATTACAGTACACTCACTATGCTAACCACAATATGGTTGAATGTTGTGAATTTCCATTGCTGTCTCAAGCAGCCAAAACTACTAAGAGGAAGTTGTTTTTATTTGCTGTTAAAATAATCAAGCTATTTGGCTGAATATTGTCTATCACCTTGAGCTTTTTCAGACACATGATCCAGTGTGAGATTAGATCTTTCTAAATGGACCGAGATGATTAGGACACTTTCCTCTGCTTGTAGCAGTTGAGAGAAACAAATACAATTTCATTCTTCATCAAAATCAAATTCCATACATGAGAATGATGATAATTCAATGACTAAGGAGATGGGCCACAGTCAAATCATTTTTCTAGTCAGCATCCTGCATGGTGAAAAGCAATGTTGCCTCTTCCCAGAAGTAAATGGAATCAGGACATGAAGCTCACCACTCACATTCATCTAGCATCAGTAATATACAGAAAACTGCCCCTAATTCCGTGCCATTCACCTATCCAATGCTTATGAGTCAGAATTGACAGTTTTGTGGAACTAGACAGTTGTTGGTACTGCAGCCTAAAATGGGCCTATTATATCAGCTCATAATGAAAGGCATGTGTGTGTAAAGATTCAGAAGAGAACATCAGTCAATTATGAAAGCATCACCCTGGCATTAATGAGAGAATATGAAGGAGAATTATGAAAACCCACATACACAGCACAGGTCTAATCTCTCAACTTGGTTTAGGCACAGGAATTACATTCACGCTTACCTCCATGCCCTTTTTTGCACGCCTAGGGTGAAGTGATTTATTTCTTTCCTTTGCCATATTACTGAAGGATGGGGTGCTTGTTCCTAGCTGCCCTACTCCATGAGTAGTACAATCATTCTGCAAGTGACCATTGTTGTAAAATAAATACTCTTGTGTTGTTTGAACACAATGTAACAAAAAGACAACATTTATTCTTGCTTTCATTAACATAAGTCCTATGTACATTTGTTTCAAAGAATTCTATGCAGATAACTTTGTTTAGTTGAAAAATGAATCACATTTATCCCTACAATATTTTATACATAATAGATGACTGCATCATTAAACAAAATTAAAGATACCAACAGACTCATTGTACATGGAACAAAATATGAAATCAATTATGGAATCTACAGTTTGACTCAAGATATGTCTTTATCACACTAATCAGGAGTCGTAGCCAAACAGATACTTTATAGATTATCATATTTACATTTGATGAAGTTTTTTTCAAATGATAAGAGGCCAGAAAGTGTGACTACTTTCTGGCCTGTATTCATTTCTTCATTCCATACAACATTTATTTACAGTTCAGTTATATTAACGACCTTTCTCTGTAATTTACACTTTGGTATCAACTCTCTTTTATTTTAAGGATGCCATTACTATAGGAAACTACTAAACTGGGCGTCTTATGCTGCACAAATTATGTATGCTGATAGTTATAATGCAATTAACTTCCAGTCAGTTCCTTTCACACACACCTAGATGTGACCAACAATTACCAATGATTCATAAGCAACTTCCAATGTACGTGGGATCTGTCAGTCAAAGTCTGTGCATGGAGCAATCACATTACTGTACAACAGATGAACTAGCTTACCACTGCACAGAATTGATTTCATGGCATAACTATGATCCATGTATCTGATTTACCATGAATGTTTCTAATCATCTAAACCACCTTGTCCTATTTTTAACCCTAGATATGGCAATATAAATTCCACAAATGGTAAACAAGAATAACTTCTCTCTCAGAAAATGCAAAGCAGACACTCAAACATTAAATAGTGAATGGTTACATTTTCATCACAAACTGAAAAAAATCACCAGCTGCTGTTCGTAGAATTCAGAATACACTTTTGCAAAACACAAAATGCTGCAGAACTTAAAAATGCACATCTCTGGGTCTTTTGTGGAAAAAGTATCACCTGCTATTCCTATGATGAATGCAATCCTCTAAGGGTAGAGTGATTGGAATATCATTATCCCAGCCTGTCAATTAAAGGATCCAGTTATTTTGGCATATTACCGGGGTGCTGATAAGTCCTTAGTCCGACCAGGAAGGAAACAAGCTGTGCCTGTCAAAAGTGAGATGGGCAGAGGAATGGATTGATTTGGCTGGGGTAGGGACAGGTGGTGCACTCTTGTGAATGTGGTAACAAACCTCCAAGTTCCATAAAATGCAGGGAATGTAGCTTGCTTCCTTCCTGGTCGGGCTAAGGACTTATCAGCACTCCTGTAAATTTTTGATATGGTTTATTGTTCCTATCATTTGATTTCCTGTTTACTTTCTTCTGGAAAATGTCACAGATAGCTGCTATAGTGATATTGACAGTTTTTGTAATGATGGATGGTGTATCTGTTGGCAATTACTACTGAAAATGAGAAAACACTACTGTCTAAAGACAGTTATTTGGTTACACACCACCTACATCAGCATTCATAAGCTTTAGTGTGTCATGTACTTCTGTATTTTGCACAGTTTTAATATGAAATTGTTAAAGAGCAAGAGAATCCAATGCAATAAATAAAATGGGTGTATGACAGTGTTACCATGCCGAAACATAGACATCTGTGTCAAGTCATGTGTAATCTGTAGCAGACAAAGTGGCATCAGGCCAGCTTCTTTACAGAGCACCTACATTTCTTACTGAAAATCATTGTTCCACCAAAGCTTCATACTTATCCATTGCCACTTCAAAAGTATGTGTTGGGCCAACCAGCCACCATATTTCACAAGCTGGTTCTTAGCTCAGCACTTCACCTATAACAACCTTTCTAGACTCAGGGTAACAAAGTTAAGGTATTATAGTAGCATATTTCCTATAACATTTAGAGTCTGTGCATAGGAGTCCCAGTTTGTAAATGTTTGATCATGGTCACCTTACATTTTATCATCTAAGTACAAATTCTGGTATGATGACTCTTAACTTTCTGACATGTCTAAATGTAGAACTGGTGGTGTAGCAGGGAATATCACTTGAAATTCCTTCCATATTCACAAAATCTACAGCATAAAAGAATTTCATTCTGAAACCAAAGTTTAATGACTAAAGCACAAGTAAGAACCTCCGTTAGATAGAATAAAGGTGCAAAATTAAAACAAATCCATTGCTTTCTATCCCTTCATCCTCTGTGTACTGTGGTAGTGTCCCATTTTACAAATCTGATTACACATGTCACATATATTATGTAATATTATGCAGAATACTGCATTTTATCCAATGCACTGCCATCTTCAGGTGTTTACTATGATAGCCATACACTAAATTATCATTGGATGGTATATGAGGAGATAAATTATAAACTCTTATTTTCTAGCAATATTTATATTTTATGCAGGTCATTGCGCATAACCATCTGCGTGCCTATACATGCAGTATGTAGACATAAGCACTTTAATATGTAATCCATACAGTGCACTTTGACTAAGGAATTGCCTTGGTGAGACACTTGAATTTAGCATCAAGTTTTTACCTGTAATATGTTTGTGAAACAACAAAGCAAATTTTACACAAAAAATTTTACAGACAACTTTAATATGTGACTCTATGGTAGGCATCTGGAATCACCACAGTACTAGACAAAATGGACTGTACATGATCTACAATATTAAGAGCAGTTGGTTTACATAATATGTAACAGTTCTACTGTCTGTCATAGACTGCATTAAATCTTTCGATGTATTTCACTACCGTATGAATCTCTGCAAGTGAAGGTAATGTAATACATTTGAACACACTGTGATAGGTGACTGAAGAATAATTAAATATGAATTAAAACGAGAAATTATCATGTTATCATATTCCTTCTAAAACCTGTAACACAATTTTTTCTAAGGACACACACACACACACACACAGGTTTCCCGCAATTTCAAGAGATATAATACATAAGATGTTCTATCAAATGAAATAGTAAAAGCAGTGCTCAGTTTAAACAGGTAAAGTTTTACCAGATGAGAGTGAACGGTAACCAAAATGAATTCCATCTATAACTGAAAAAATCACCCCCCACCCCCCTCCCCCCACAAAAAACTTTCTAGTTGGAAGATCACAGTCCTTCTCCAGATACTTTTTGTTCCTCCATAAAGCAAGGAAACATGAAAAAAAAAAGAAAGATATCAGCCCAGAATCTCAGTGCAGAAAGGCATGGAATGTCAATATAGTTTACTATAAAAGTTTTGTATTAATCTTTGGCTGATATCAGCCTTTCATAATACATAACTAATGGGAACTTTGAACTCAAGAATTCTTCTGTTCATACTGTATATCCATTATATTTGAAATGTCTTCAGGTTGTAATACATGTACATTCTACACTCTCTTTTATCATGACTTTGCCACCTAATGCATCCACCAATATTCCATCTTGTTCATACATTTGTTGTTTAGCTACCTACTCTGGTTTATTTTCCAACACCCACACACACACAGGCACACACAAACTCAAACTGACATATCCTCTTATGTCTTAATTACAACATATCAGTCTCAATTCACACCATGTCATTGGAGGTTACCTTCATTACCTTAATCTTACCAACTGGGAAAACGGAATTCTGAATCCCTGGTGGCAGGATTTAAAGCCAGAGATAATGGTATTATTGTTTTAAAGTGTTGCTCAGCTGATTGGACTCCCTGCATGTGCAACTGCAAAAATTCAGTGAAAAGATGGCAAAGCTTAATACTTGTGCACTCCTGTGGTTTGTTGTCACATCAGCTTCCAGGTTACCATTTATAATCACATTCACTTGTACTCTTCTCACAATTTATGGCTTACCAAAAAATGTTATAAAATACAGCATGAGTTGTCTATTTCTTTTAAAAAAAGAGTCAGGACTTGTGTTCCAACTTGATACTATTAACTACTAATGTTATAATCTATGTGGGTATACACTAAAACAACAAAATGAGAAGTAGGAAGTCCACTGATTCTTCATATCCTTTACTGAGAGGGAAGGTAATCTCTTAGTTCCATCTCACACTGTAATGTTCACAATAACATAGAAATGTGTGCAATGTAACTCGAAAGGAAATATGAGCAGGTGAGTAGAAGATAGATAAGAAGCAAATGTATTATAACAATAAATTTGTCAATATGGATCTGTTTCAGTAGTCACATTGTTTTGACTGATGCAAAGTTTAAAATACTTATACATGCAGCACATTATAAAACAAACACATAGGAAATACAGTTAGTGACATAATATACAACCCTCGTACTTTTACTATCTGAAACTCACCATTTCATGTTTATAAAAGGGGATAATGGTATAATCTGCACTTATAATCCATGCAGTAAGGCCAGGAAATAAGAATTACTTTAAGCCAATTTCATATTCATACCAAACCCTTTCCAACATTCCAAATTCAGGAATATGCTCAGCTTACTTTCATATTCTGCAAGATACGTTAATGCGAGCAACAATTTTAAAGTATCTTTCAGATGGATGTAATAAGATGGATAAAGAATTTTGACAGGAAAACTTCAGTTGGAAGATCAAAAGAGAGATGGGTAACACTGAAATATAATTGGGGAAAAAGCGTTTATGGTGCTGTGCATTGGAATTGTTACCCAGCTGTCTTAAAGGTGAGTTAGTGCTGGTGATGTTATTCTGAACATTTTAAGTAAAGTGGGATGTTTTACAAAATGTTTCAAATCTATTACATGGAATTAATAATGTAACTTTTCTGCTCCATCAAATTATTTGGCTTTCAGTAGCTTATCAAATATTCTAACCTATCAGCATTTCAGAAGGACAAACTGCTTCATGGCAAGTGCCAAGAAATTAAAATGGTTTTGATGTTTATAACTGATTCCTAAAAGAGTATGCATTAAGTGAAATAGTATTAATGTAAAGAAAATATAATTTCTTGTAACATTTTGTATATGATGTAATGCTAATTCACAGTACAGGAACATAAGCCATAGAGATTTGATCTGCATAAAAGTTAGGCCCTGAAGATGGCCTAAGATTCTAAGTTGAAATTGTAGTAAATAAATAATAGTGGTAAGTTAAAGTGGATGTCATAATTAAAGAATAAAAAAATGGGTTTATTTAACATTCAGACTTTTAATAATCTACAAAATTAAGAAATTAATCACCCTTATGTATTTAAACACCAAGGATTATATTTTACTGAAATTTTTGTTGGACTAACTTATACTTTATACTGACAGATGGATACTGTGAAATTTAAAATAATTTTTCTAACTTAAAATACATAGCAGAATTATTATGAAACCTCGTGAATATCAACCTCAGTCAATTATTAAGTAAAAGTGAGCACCTTAACACAAGACTGCTGTAAGATGGCTGCTGGAATGCTAAGACTGCCAAAAAAACTGACAAAATGCAAATTGTAATGCATCAGGAGAAATATTTTAATGAACCACTTGTGAGAGACTAAATCCTAACTTCCTGTTAACAGTAGTGTCAACTGTTGATATTTCGTGCCCACTGTTAATTCTTTAATTCCAATAAAAAGTAATACTTAGTGGAAAAAAATAATTAACATAAATGTATATTAAGCAATTTCTTTATATCAGGCAACATACGCTTCTCATTTCCTGGCCCTGTCACAGAGGTCAGGTGTAACACATCTTGATCAGCATCAGTTTTCTGCTTAAGCAGATAGAGTGTGAAATCAGCTCACCTGAGTACCAGCTAATCGCAGTTTAGTCATCACAGGCCACTAAATGGTATACAAAAGATGTTGGGGTCTTCATTTGCCTTGTCTTCATTTTCTTTTATATCATTATTTTATAATTATCATCATCATTATCATTGTTATAATGACCTAAATCTTGAATATTTCGTATACATCAGATTTTCTTCAGTTCACTAAAACTGGGAAATATTTCTGTTACTTCATATTTGGCGAACCGACTAGTATAGATTCACAAGCTATGTGTAAAAAATACATGTTGTCTGTCTTCTTTCATTAATTCTTTCTTACTGAAGTGTTTTTAAAACTAACTTTGTAATTTCTTTAAACATGTTTCCTTTTAAATACATTTTGACATAAAGGCATAAGAAGTCAAATACAACATTTTTCACACAACAGTCTTGAAATAGAATTCACTGCAAAGTTTTTCTTCCTTCAATGTTCTCAACATTATATCATTTTTATACAAATTACCCTTTGTACAGGAAGTGGCTGCTTACAAGAATGGTAGTCATTTAATGAAAATTACATTGTATATACAACTCCCAGTATCTGTTAGTTACAAGTGCATTGCTTCAATCAAGTAACTATATTAAACTTAACTGAAACTGCAAGTTCAAGAACACCCATAATGTTAATGTTTATATTCCATGTAAATGGTAAAAAAGTATACAGCTCATCTGTTCACTCATTTGCAAGAAGGCATAATGTCTAATGCATGACATTTCCTCTGTTCCTAAAAAGCTGTCACATTTGAAAATCAGCAAGCCGAGTCTCTTTATCACAAAGCATTGTCATTAGATTAACGTGATTACTAGTCAGAAATCCACATAAACTGTTTTCTAGACACAAACAATTTAAATTCATATATACTGATTGGCATTGCAGCACATAATGCGTAGTGTGTGGTCACATTTAGCCTTCTTTCTGTGGCCTGGATCCAATGTCTAATTTTGGCTTTCAATGTTTCAGCTCTATGACCATACCTTCATCACTTCTGTGAAGCCTACATACTGATGGGCCCAATACATCATCCTTCCTGTTCACTCAGCTTGAAGACGCAGACTGCAATGTGTGCTGAAATGTTGGAACAATTCAAAAATAAAATGCAGGTAATCCCTGCATGCCAAAAGTATGCATCACATATTGTACCATTAACAAGAAATTGTGGAGTAGTGTCTGGGTGTTTAAATAATATGTTATGCCTTCTTGCACATACATAAGAAACTATTACAAAGCTACTGAAGGTGGGATGGCATAGTCAGTACAGTGCCTAGGCTACAGGCAGCAAAAGCAAGGAATCATGATTCAATCTCTGGCAGGGGCTAGGGTTTTTCTTTCCTCCAAAGCATCCAGAAAGTCTCGAGGGTGCACTCATCCTCCTCTGCAATGGGTACTAGGGGCATTTTCTTGGTGGGTTACACGGCTGGAATGTGAAGCTGACCACTCACCTCCATCTACTGCCAACGTTAAGAATGAGTAGAATGACACATAAACTCCTCAGTATGCTTTTGTGGTAACTTATGCAGAGGGCCAACTTTACTTTAATTTTTTGAAAGGTCACTAACATGAACTAACATAGCACGATATTTTGTTTCACATAAACTATGCATCAAACCATACTTACACTTTCTGAGCTTAAAAACTTTTCACATCTATATTCCTTCCATTGCACACACTGTATTGCAGGGTGAAAGCAACCCTGAACTGCAAAAATAAAGAAAATTATGTGGTCACAATACTCAGGTACTTCAACGGTACACTGTATTATTTGCCCAAAAGATGCAAGCAGCCACTAACTGTAGAATTTAATGAAGTGCAAATACTTGAACCCAGTTCATTCTTCTCAATGCTCTGACACCATTCATGCAGTGTAACAAAGTCAAACACATTTAGTTACATTGTGCATCAAATGTTTCCGAATCAGGGCTCCCATAGCCACTCGACCCATCGTCTCTCAATTGGTGACCAGCACCTCCACTGTTGCCACCACCACTCACTGGTGCAACAAGCATTGATGTCTTGTCATTGGGAAAGAATGAAGTTGGTGTCACCTGGTGGTGGTGATGGTGGTGGTGGTGATGATGGTGGTGATATTGTTGATGAAAGAGGCGCGGATTTTCATAGTTGATGCTTAAATTGTCTCCTGCTGGCTGGAAGAATGTGAAGCTATTAGACATGAGACAAATATAAATACACACATATAGTGACAGAAATGGCTGAATGGAAGTTTCGTTCTAATTAAAGGACTTAATCATTTCAAAAGCTGTGTATTGTGATCCAAGGTTTTTTACTTAAATGATATTGGACCATAATACCCTAGTTTGTACAGTAAAAAAGCAATTCCATTATAGGCCTGGACAGGCCCTGAGGGTTCCAGGAGGTTGAGGCTACCAGACTGCAAGACAACCAGCACATGAACGTGGCAAGGTTGTCAGCTTTATGTACCGGCCCCTCTGACACCCCAGGAAATATTCCTGGTACTCATTTCTGTTAGAGGCTGAGTCAACCCCAGGGCCATAGTGTGGCCAGAAGGATTACGTCAATGAAAAAGTCCAATGAAACCATCGGGAATCGAACCCGTGACCTTCCAGCTTGTAGCGCAGTACCTCAACCAACTGTGCCACTGCGTGCCCCCAATATGTACAATAAGCAAAACGATAAAGCAGTCATGAATGATACTGTCTTCTGGCATATGACGCTGTGTAGTTTGGCAGATAGGTACAAAAGTTTTGGATGATCATGCTGCCTCTATCTTATACCCTGAAGACACTTTGGTTTTATAATGTTAGAAGAACAAGCCTTGTTCATTATATATGTACATTTTAGTTATGGTGATGCTGCTGTTATTTATTTTTCTCTGTGTTTTCCATTAAACATACTTGCAGTTACAAAAAGTAAGATTGATAAGTTGCCCAGGATGGATATCAGGCATATTTTTACCTTCCAAAAGATCCATCTTCTAAAGAAAACTTTAGATCAGACACACTCATGTTTGATAACACATTCCACACTTTTAAATGGCAGAGTTCAAGTTTTATTGCATGACATACGTTGTTCATATCCTGAATCGTATATTACAGAACATACTCTACATAACTATGCAAATAATGCCATGGAGAATAGTCCTTCTCAACAAAATGACAGTCATTCAGCTTGTGAATGAGCTCCCCTACCCTTTATTAAACCTGAAGATTCATTACTGCTAATCTTAATATTTCCATTTTTCATGCATTACAGAACTACACATAGAAGTCCAGTGAAATGCACTAGACGCCAAATAAATTTCACTGGACTTATACATGTAATTCATTCTACTGTATTCTAATAAGTTACCAAAATCGTCTCTTTCCTTCAGGTTTTCCAAATAAAATTCTGTAGCTCTCTTTATCTCTTCAGTGCATCCTGCATACCCTGCCAATGTTACCCTCCTGCACTGAATTGCTTTAATAATATCCAGTGAAGAGTACAAACTGTCACTTTCCAAACAATGTTACTTTTGTTGGCAGTACTCAGCACCATACCATACTGGCTACCCTGCATGCTAACACAGCCTGTAAAATGTTGCACATAAATAAAACAGTGCTTTTAATTACATGTGCATGAAAATGCATGCAAACTGTGTCATTGTGGAATAAAAAGTAAGTCTCTACCAACACCTGAATTATCTGCATAATCCTGCAATGGCAATGCATTCTAGTATATAACATTAGCAATACAACATGAATATTAAAATCTTATCTGACTAAAGCTGACAAGTTTTAATGTTTTTTTCATTCCTGCAGTCACAGTGGTGATATGACATGGATACATAAAAAGGTAAAAAGCAAAGTTATGCCTGTCCATTCCACAAAATCATATAGAGAGACAGTAGGAGTAGAATTTGACTCAAACTCAACCTCAGCACTAAATGAAGGTGCGTCATCAATAGATAAGCAGCAGTTTCTTCAGAACTGACAGTGACAGTAATTGTTCACCTTGACAGTGTTTTGCCATGCCACAGCTACAGAGAAACATAGAAAAACTAATTTAACAAGTTTTATGCTTTTTGCACCATGCATTGTGACATAATTATACAACACAAACCAACAAAATGCACAGTTTTCTAAATTAATAATTAATTTCTGTTGTCTCCTACATGTTTCAAAACTCGAGGGTTCATTCTCAGGGATACAGTTTTATAGGGTATATTTTATATGCATCGGTGTGAGCAGTCTGGTGGATAGAAGAGTGTGTCCTATCCACCACACTGCTCACACCGATGCATGTAAAACATACCATACTGCATATACGACTGTATCCCTGAGGATGAACCCACGAGGTTTGAAATATGTAGGAGACAACAGAAATTAATTATTAATTTAGAAAATTGTGCATTTTGTTGGTTTATGTTGTATGATTTTACAAGATGGGTTCCTACTAAATTTCCAGGCTGATATGTTCACACCTGGATGAACTTTTGCTAATCAACAAAATGGATGTGGAGGCCCTGTTTAAAGGTCTTCAGTTCACCATAATAACACCAACAGAATCTTTCTTTTGGGGGTTTGTTAGAGACAATATCAGTACCCTCCACTGCTGATAACACTGGATGCACTTAACATATTCACTGCCACGGTCGACCTTAGTTGATTTAATAATTCATGCTTAAAATCCCCAGCATCGACCTTAGTCGATCTAATTTTTCAATCGCGCTCTTTCAGCTTAAATCAGCTGACCTGGTGGGAAACTTGTACAGTAGCTTCAGTATATTTAGCTGACGTTATCTTTACCCTTTTTATAGCTTATTATGCTTACATTACGATATAATGAACCCATGTTTATCCTTATGCTCAGAGGGACAGTGGGCTGTCTCTGGCTGCAGTCTATAAAGAATCTTTTATATGTGAAGTCGTGTATGTGTGATAGTTTATACTTCTCAGTGCAATATTGCATCTAGGAAAAGAAAAACAATTGGATTTAGAACTGAAGAAGAATTAGCTGATGTGGTGAATGAAATTGTAAATGACAGTGATTCAGATACAGATAATAATCCCGAAATTTTCAAGTAGTGAAGAGAGTGAATCTGAAAGTGCAAAGGAGAGTGATAATGAGAGTAACATTTCAATACCGGGCCCTAGCCACAGACAGATCGATGTTACCCCAACTACAGGGTTTTCTAAAAATAATCATCAATCAAGAATACCACCCTTCACAGACAATCTGGGCGTGCAATTTGCAGTTGAAAATTAAGCAGATGTGATGAGTTATTTTGACCATTATATTCCTCCTGAACTTATTGAAATAGAAGTTGACCAGACAAATTTATATGCACAATAACAGATCGCGAAAATGCCTCGCCCCATTACAAAATATGCACGTAGTGAAGAATGGAAACCAGTTACAGTAATCAAAGTGAAAAAATTCCTTGGTTTGATTTTTGTAACTGGTATAGTCCGAAAACCAAAATTAAAATTGCACTGGTCAACGAGAGGAATTTTTCAGACTCCTATATTTCCACAAACAATGTCTAGGAACAGACTTCAACTTATCCAAAAGTACCTTCACTTCAATGACAATAATGCAGAAGGAACAAACGAAGATTGTTTGTACAAAATCCGTACAATTTTAGACACTGTTGTAAATAATTTCAGAACTAATTATATACCAGATAGGGCACGCTTGGTTGGTGGGGTCGTTCGCGATTTCGTGTGTATAACCCAGGCAAAATTACAAAGTATGGCTTACTACCCATTCATTCGTAAAACTGTCAAGTGGCCTAAGGAAGTATTTTTCTATCTTATCCAATGTTGCCTTTTCAACAGTTATGTTACCTTTTCAAAGAATAATCCTACTTCCCGCAAATCTTTCCTAGATTTCATGTCAGATATCACAGAAAATATGATACACACATCAGATGCTGTATCATCACCGTCATCATCTGACGAGATGTAAGGCTTAAGTAGAACACCTACACCCACTCCAACAAAACATGCCCCAAAAAATGACCCCCCTGGCAGGCTTGATGGAAAACTAAAGAATCACAAACTGGTCCATATTCCACCCACAAAAAATGATAAAACGCCAACACGAAAATGTCGAGTGTGTGTGCAAAAAAATATCAAGAAAGAAA
>Ga0123355_10004809_pt1 | contig 19653 bp, 23 predicted proteins | sample TergutEmb28metaG_3_FD_89872 | JGI IMG/M metagenome (GOLD analysis project Ga0123355, IMG submission 89872) | Embiratermes neotenicus P1 segment gut microbial communities from Petit-Saut dam, French Guiana - Emb289 P1 | ecosystem: Host-associated > Arthropoda: Insects > Digestive system > Gut ...
ATTAGTAGATACAAAAGACCCTGTGAAAATCGAAACGGCATTGCGCGGTGTTTTGCCGCCGGAAGAGTCAAATGATTTTTGTCATCGTTTGGTGCTGCACGGACGCGCTGTATGTCCTGCACGCAATCCGGCTTGCAGCGCATGTTGTATAGCGGGGATATGCCAAAAGCGAATTTAGGCTAATAATGATATTTTTGTTGTGATAAGAAAAAAGATGTGATAAAATCCAACTCGTGATTTAAATTTTTGATTTGAGGTATTGACATGTTATTTAGTAGTAACATTGAACCGAGTTGTTCATATTGCCGCTATGGCTTTGATTTGGGAGATAATGAATTTGCATGTTCAAAAAAGGGAATAATGTCAGGCTTCGGCTCGTGCAATTCATTTCGATATGAACCTACAAAAAGACAGCCCGAAACCCGGCAGAGTTTGCGGGATTCAGGCTTGACTGAAGAAGATTTTTCGATATAAATATATTTATAATTATACTTGTCTAAGCTCACACTTAAGAGCGCCGTCTTTGATTTCGAGGACGGCGTATGTTTTTTCGATGCCCCCGATACTGCCCGGATTTATTATTGTCAGATCATCCAAAACACTATGATGCGCGATATGAGTATGTCCGAAAACAAGAACATCGGCCTCACGGGACAGAGCATCTCTTGTAATCTCCCTGAGATTCATCTTGACCCCATGCAAATGGCCGTGAGTCATGAAAAACCTCTTGCCGGAAATTATAAATTCGTCCTCCGTGATTTCCTTTGAAAAACCATCACTATTGCCGCGTACCTTGCGCACAGGTATATCGGGACATTTTTCTAAGAGTCTCTCACAATCTTTTTCAATATCTCCGCAGTGTAATATCATATCGGGAGACTCTTTTTGCACAGCCTCAACCATGGGTGGAATCCGGCCATGAGAATCAGAAAATATAAGTATTTTCATAAAATCAACACCATAGCTTTCTAATTTTCTCAAGAGTGTAGTGACTAACGCACAACAGAACCATCAGGTAAGACAAATGCATTGCGGGCGGTTTCGCCAATTTGTGTTTCACCGGCTCGCATAGTGTAAATAAGCATATTGTCCGAATCATGTACATCAACTGCAATGACAAGGCCATCCTCAATTGACACATAGTATTTTCTCGAATTGCTTAGCAGGGGAGAATAATACAAAGCATAAATACAGACAATGCCGTCAAGTTCTGTAAGACCTGCATCTATTATATCGTTTCTGTCCAAATCAAGAATATTCTCGAAAGTAAGAAGTTTCTGCCATTCATCCGCGGCCCTGTGCCCGCCATAACCGGCAGAATTCGGTGTGCCGACATATGGAACCTCATCACCCTCATGCCAGATAAAAAGTTCTGTTGGCGTAACGATAATTCTTCTGTATAGCTCAATGGGAGAATAAATCCGGATAGATGTCAGATCACCTCTAACAGAAACATTTATGTTAAATGCGGCCTGTCCGCCATCCCAAAAACTCTCGATAATAATATTTCTTGTATAAATTTCAGGTCGTTCTATTGTCGAAATGACGTCTTGAACAGTCTCTCTGTTTACTTCAATACGGGTGAGTGCATCCGCAGCCGATCCACCCGGTCTTTCCATTATATGGGGTGTATCCGGAAGCTCGATAGCCGCACTCTCGCGCCTGAGTGTTCCGGAAAGCAGCATAAAAACTATAGCCCCTATGATAAGGAACAATCCGAAACCTGTAATGCCCAGAATTTTTTTCGTACTCATTTTTTCCAAGTTCCTTTAAAGATAAAAAAGACAACTACAGCAGCAATCAGTACAGCAAACAACAGTACAAGCGCCCGGCCCAAATCACTGGTTGTGATTACAACAGCCAAAAGACCGAGAAGTCCGCTTACTGCATACAGCACAGCGACGGCTTGCTTATGGCTCAGCCCCATATCAATAAGGCGATGGTGAAAATGTCCTCTGTCGGCAGACATTGGATTCTGACCTTTTATAAGCCTGCGTATAAAGGCAAAAGCTGTGTCAAAAAGCGGTACAGCCAGTACAAGAAGCGGTGCGGCAAATGAAACGACAGCGTAGAATTTAAACAGCCCTATTATAGACACTGTCGCAAGCAAGTACCCAAGAAGCAGCGCCCCGGTGTCGCCCATAAATATCTTTGCCGGATTGAAATTATACGGAAGAAATCCTATACAAGCTCCGGCGAGTGCCGCCATGATTATCGCAACATTCGGATAGGAGACCATGAGTGCAATGATTAAAATGACCACAGCAGATATGGTTGAAACCCCAACTGCGAGTCCGTCAAGCCCATCAATGAGGTTGACGGAATTTGTGATGCCGACGATCCAAATAACTGTTATCGGAATCGCGAGATAACCGAGAAACATGAATTCAGAAGTACTGCCGCTAAATGCAAAGGGGTTTGAAAAAATTTCAATGACCACATCATGATAGACAGCGACGAGTGCCGCGGCGATTTGTACTAAAAATTTTATATATGCTTTGAGTGTAAATATATCATCAAGAACGCCGAGGATAACTATGATGATAGCACCAATAAGTACCCCTTGAACCTGTGTGTCGATTTCAGCAAAAATAAGAACACTGAGTATGAATCCAATGAAAATAGCAAGCCCGCCGAGTCTGGGAATCGGACTTTTGTGTATTCTCCTGGAGTCTTTTGGAACGTCTATAGCGCCGACCTTATAGGCAAACCATTTGACAACGGGTGTTGCGGCAAAACTTACTATAAGTGCCGCTAACACAGTGATGATTATTCTCAGATACAATGACATGTATTACACCTCGTCGGCAATTACGGTAAAAAAGTAAGTGCCGGATTCTATGAAAGCTACGTAATTAACAAAATAAATCAATCAAGCTTCGATAAAGCCGATTTTTTTGTAAACTTTTCTAAGAGTTCTGCCTGCCGACCGTGATGCTTTTTCAGCACCAAGTTTATATGAACTTTCAAGATGAGCTTTGTCAGCTATGAGCCTTTGCGCTTCTTCACGGATCGGGCGCAGAGTTTCCACTACAGCCTCGCCGACGCATATTTTAAAGTCGCCGTAACCTTTTCCGGCAAACTCAGATTCGATTGCATCAAAGGATCTGCCGGTACAAGCAGAGTAGATTTGAATAAGATTTGAAATACCGGGTTTGTTTTCGGTATCATACCGCACCGAAGTCTCGCTGTCGGTCACGGCTCTCTTGAAAGAACGCATGATATCTTCCGGTTTGTCTAAGATGAGGACACAACCGCCGTCGTCGATAGCGGATTTGGACATTTTGTTTACAGGGGTCTGAAGATCCATTATACGCGCCCCGATTTTTGGGATATATGGCTCAGGAAGCTTAAAGACATCGCCGTAAATGCCGTTAAAACGCACAGCTACATCTCTTGTCAGCTCAATATGCTGCTTCTGATCCTCTCCGACGGGAACATAATCAGCTTGATATAAAAGAATATCCGCAGCTTGCAGTGCAGGATAGGTAAACAACCCTGCGTTTATATTCTCGGAATTTCTTGCGGATTTTTCTTTGAATTGAGTCATGCGTGAAAGCTCGCCGAACATCGTGTAACAATTAAGCACCCATCCAAGCTGTGCATGAGCGGGAACATGGCTTTGGATGAACAATGTATTCTTATCCGGATCAAGTCCGCAGGCGATATATGTAGCAAGTTGAGAGAGCTGAGTCTTGCGCAGTTCGGCAGGATTCTGCCTGACGGTTATGGCATGCATGTCAACTATCATGTAGTAACAGTCAAACTCTTCTGCCATAGCAGCCCAGTTTTTCAGTGCACCGAGATATGTACCGAGCGTCATTGCTCCGCTTGGCTGTATTCCGGACAAGATGATTTTTTTATTTTCCATAATAACCTCCAGCTCTAGCTTTAGCTCTGAAATGTTAAGCTTTTAAAGCTGTTTAAATAAATATTTATCCTTAATTTTACCCCTAACTTCCATCAAAGTTGTATTCTACACGCTTTTGCTATCTTTGTCCAGTGAAAAGTAAGGCTTGCTATTCACTACCTATATGTTATAATGTACCCGAAAAAAATGCGAGAAGCAGGGCATATATGTTCGACTCCCGCCAGCTTACGACTAAGGAGCTACGAAATGTTTGATAAAGAAAAGGTGATGGAGGCAGTCAAACTCTTATTAGAGGGAATTGGCGAAGACCCTACAAGGGAAGGTCTCCTTGAAACACCGGAACGAGTCGCGCGGATGTGTGAAGATATTTTCGGAGGGATGTATGAAGATCCTAAAGAGCATCTTTCAAAACAATTTCCGGCTTCAAAAAGTGAGCTTGTAATTGAGAGGGATATAGTTTTTTATTCTATGTGTGAGCATCATCTTCTTCCGTTTTTCGGTAAGGCCCATGTTGCTTATATTCCTGACGGAAAAGTTGTCGGGCTGAGCAAAATTCCGAGAACTGTTGAGGTTTTTGCAAGAAGACCGCAGCTTCAGGAGCAAATGACAGTCCAGATTGCTGATGCTGTTGAAGCTAATTTAAATGCCAAAGGCGTCATGGTGTTTATTGAGGCAGAGCATACATGTATGACAATGCGTGGGGTGAAAAAGCCGGGAGTAAAGACGATTACAACGGCAACCAGAGGGTTGTTTGTTGATGATCCTGACCGCCAACGGATGTTTTTAGAAGCCATCAGAGATTAACGTGGTGAGAATGTGATAATTATGGAAAAAGCAAATGCTATTTTGCGGCATCCTCTGTTTGTTTTAGAGTTTGAAAAACTCCGTAAACATGAAGAAAACAGAGAGTTTTGCAAGCATGACATGGTGCATTTGCTCGATGTTGCGCGGATTGCTTATATTCTCTTTTTGGAACTAAAATCAGATTATCAAAAAGTTAAAAGCAATACCGCCAAAGAACTCATCTATGCTGCGGCATATTTGCATGATATAGGCAGGGCGAGGCAATATATTGACGGAACACCACATGAAAAAGAGAGTGCGCGTTTTGCAGAGGTAATACTACCTGAATGCGGATTTGCCGCAGATGATTCGGATATTATCATAGATGCGATATTGTCACACAGGACTTCGTGCGGCGAGAAATCGGGATTTGCAGGGCTGATATATAGAGCGGATAAGCTTTCCCGCTCTTGCTTTGCTTGTAAGGCAGTGCAGCAATGTGATTGGGAGCTTAAAAATACGGAAATATTTTACTAAAAAATCAAAGATTAACACTACATGCGCAAAGACAGAGAGCGTGAGTTAATATATAATAGGGGGAAGACATTTGATTATTGGCGGACGTGAGTTTGATACAACAAACGGATGTTATATCATGGGTATTTTAAATGTGACACCTGATTCATTTTCTGACGGCGGAAAATGGCAAACACTTGACAGTGCCTTATATCGTGCCGAGGAAATGGTTGATGAGGGTGCGGACATAATTGATGTTGGCGGAGAATCCACCAGACCCGGTTATGAGAGCATAACGATACAAGAGGAGATAGACAGGACTCTGCCGATCGTGCTGGCGCTCAGAAGCCGTTTTGATGTGCCTATATCAATAGACACGAGTAAGAGCGCGGTCGTGGAAGCTGCCCTGAGTGCAGGCGCTTGTCTTGTAAACGACATCTGGGGGCTGAAAAGCGATCCTGACATGGCAGGGATTATCGCCCGCGCAGGTGTGCCGTGCTGTCTTATGCATAATAGGCCGGATATGGATTATACGGATTTTATGAGTGATCTTGTTTCGGATATTAAGCAATCGCTCAGCATAGCCGAAGAGGCAGGCATCGCCGCTGACAATATCATGCTCGATCCGGGAATCGGATTTGCAAAAACGCATGAAATGAATCTGGAAGCAATCAACAAGCTGGGCGTACTAAAGACATTGGGTTATCCTGTGTTACTCGGAGCGTCGCGGAAAAGGGTGGTAGGACTTACTCTTGATCTTCCGCTTGAAGAGCGGGTAGAGGGCTCGATAGCAGCGGCAATTGTCGGTCTCATGCGAGGTGCGTCTTTTGTCCGTGTCCACGATATAAAAGAGACGTATCGGGCGATTAAAATGGCACAGGCGATTATTCATACGTAAAAAAATTTAGAGGTTATTAGGCAATGGATAAGATAAATATAAAAAATCTGGAAGTCTACGCTTATCATGGCGTGTTTCCCGACGAGAAAAAACATGGTCAGGTGTTTGTCATATCGGCTGTATTATATTTTGACCTCAGAGATGCCGGGAGAACAGATGATTTGACTAAAACTCTTGATTATGGTGAAATAAGCGGGGAAATCAAGACATTTGTCATGGAAACAAGATTTGATCTTATTGAAACGGTTGCTGAGCGGCTTGCTGAAAAATTGCTTTTACAGTATTCGGGCTTAGAAAAGGTGTGGCTTGAAGTGAAAAAGCCGGATGCTCCGCTGGGGCTGAGTTTGGAGACTGTTTCAGTAGAGATAGAAAGATGTTGGCATACGGCTTTTATAGGGCTTGGGTCGAATCTTGGAGACAGAATGGAGCATCTGCGGTTTGCTGTAGATAAGCTTGGCAGAATCGAGGGGTGCGAGGTGTTAAAAGTTTCGGATTTTATAAGCACACCTCCGTATGGCTATAAAGAGCAAGGGGATTTTCTCAATGGCTGTCTCATGCTCAGAACGCTCTTAACTCCGCATGAGCTGCTTGATGAGCTGTTTGCAATTGAAAACGAGGCCGGGCGCATTCGGGATGTGCGGTGGGGGCCGAGGACTTTGGATTTAGATATCATCATGTATGATGATCTTGTTGTGTCGGATGACAGACTTAATTTGCCGCATATTGAGATGCATAAGAGGGATTTTGTGCTTAGGCCGCTTTGTGAGATTGCGCCGAATGCAGCTCATCCGGTTTTAAAAAATACGATGGCAGGCTTGCTTGAAAAGCTTAGAAGCAGTAACAAAACACCCGGTCCTGCGGACCACCCTCTTTACTAAAGAGGGCAGGGGATGAGTGCAGCATTATTTACCCTCTTTAGAAAAGAGGGTGCCGCCGACAGGCGGCGGGTGTTTTGATAAAAATATACATATGTATATCATAAAATTAGGAGGAAAATAAATGGGAATCAAAGAGACTTTAGAATATATTCATAATGTGAAGTGGGAGGGGCTTAAGCCCGGTCTTGAGCGTACTCATGAGCTGCTTAAAGCCTTGGGAAATCCGGAAAAAACGCTGAAATTTGCCCACATAGCCGGAACAAACGGCAAAGGCTCGACTGCTGCATGTATGGCAGCCGTGCTTCAAAAAGCCGGGTATAAAACCGGTCTGTATACATCTCCTTACATCATCCGCTTTAATGAGCGGATGCAGGTAGACGGCGAGCAGATAACCGACGAAGAGCTTGAGAATCTGGTAGAAGAGATACGCCCATTTGCAGATGCTATGAAAGAATCTCCGACAGAATTTGAGATTATAACTGCGCTTGCAATGAAGCATTTTCAAAACAAGCGCTGCGATATAGTTGTTCTCGAAGTTGGCATGGGCGGGGCGCTTGACTCAACGAATGTAATTGATACGCCGGAAGTGGCGGTCATAGCTTCAATCGGATTCGATCATGTTAAAGAGCTTGGGCCGACAATATCTGATATTGCCGCTGCAAAAGCCGGAATCATCAAGAATAACTCGGATGTAGTGGTTTATGGCGGTCTGCCGGAAGTTGAAGAAGTATTTGAACAAGTGTCTGCAAAACATAATGCAAAACTCCGAAAAGTGGATTTTTCAAGAATCAAGAAACAAGAGTTTACTCTTGATGGAATTAAGCTCGATATAGAGCCATACTATGGCATTCTTCTCAAACTAAATGGTGCTTATCAACCCAAAAATGCCACTCTGGCGGTGTCAGCTCTTGAAATATTACGCGAAAAAGGTTACAAAATCAGTGATGCCGATATTATAGACGGACTTTCAAATGTTAAGTGGCCGGGGAGATTCGAGATTCTGGGGCGCGATCCTGTGTTCATATTGGACGGCTCACACAATCCGCAAGGTGTCGAAGCGACAGCGGAGAGTCTTAAATTACATTTTGACGGACAAAAAATTACTTTCGTAGTTGGTGTCATGGCGGATAAAGATGTAGACTCAATGATTAAATTCATTGCACCGCAAGCGGGAACGTTCATTGCTGTCCGCCCGAATTATCCGAGAGCGATGAAAGTAGATGCACTTGCCGAAAAGCTTTCGCATTACGGCGTTCCGGTAATAGCAGCTCCATCTGTGCGCGAGGGCGTAACCGAAGCTATGAGTATTGCAGGGAAAGACGGCGTAGTTTGCGCCATTGGGTCATTGTATTTTTCGGCTGATATCAGAAGTGCATATATAGAAAGGTAGCTCTGCACTACTTTTGAGTTTTGACAAACATACCCGGCTCTTTCAGAGCCACCCTCTTTACTAAAGAGGGCGAGGGCTATAACGAGGTGATTTAAATTCTCTCAATTCAACTGACACTCCTATTGACAATTGCGCTCGGATATGGAGTAACAAAAGGAAAAATGCTCTCCGCAAAAACAAGGGGAGAACTGACGAATCTTGTAATTTACGTCATTTTGCCATGCAATATTTTCGCGGCATTTCTGGGAGGAGTCACACCGGCAATGCTGAGGCATAGCGTGGTTATTCTTCTCTGCGCGTTTGGCTTGCAGCTTCTGGCGTTTATACTTAACAAGTTTATTTACATCAAAGTGCCACCGGAAAAGCGCGTTATTTTGCAATACACGACCATAGCCAACAACGCCGCATTTATGGGACTTCCCATACTCGGCGCTGTTTTTGGCGATATTGGTGTGCTGTACGGCTCGATATTTCTGATTCCGATGAGGATACTCATGTGGACAGCGGGGCTTTCGTTATTTACCAGTCTTGATGGCAAAAAACAGGTGAAAAACCTTGTGACACACCCATGCATGTTGGCTGTTTTCGTAGGGTTTGCGTATGTTTTTATTCCGTTTACGCTGCCGGAATTTTTGTACAATGCCATCAGGTGGGTCGGTGAGGTGACCCGTGTTATGCCAATGATAATTGTAGGTTCGATATTGAGTGAAGTTAAGTTTAGAGAAGTGCTTGACAAATATTGCTTCTATTTTTCGTTTTTCAGGCTCATTGCAATACCTGCGATAGTGTTTGTTGTACTGAGATTATTAGACATAGATCCCGTCGTTACAGGCGTATCTGTGCTTTTAGCAGCAATGCCGTCGGCAATAGTCACTGCCATACTTTCGGAAAAATATGGGCAGGATTCGATATTTGCATCGAAAGCCGTGTTTGTTTCTACGATGTTATCAATAATAACTTTGCCGGTAATCGCAATGATATTGGCTTGGCTTGTTCCGGTGCAGTAAATATGCCTTGACTGTAATCAACCTGCGTTTTCAGACACCCTGTAATTGGTAACGAACCAAATTCGGATTATTTTAATTTTTCATACATGTCAGGGCGGCGGATACGAGTTCTCTCTAATGATTGCTCGTGCCGCCATTTTTGTATATTTGCATGATGCCCGGATAATAAAATCTCCGGAACATGCCGCCCATTCCAAACATCCGGCCTTGTATACTGAGGATACTCAAGCAAGCCATCCCAATGGCTTTCATCAACAAAGCATTCCTCACCCGGCAAAACTCCCGGGATAAGCCTGCAAACCGCATCAGCCACGGCCATAGCAGGGATTTCTCCCCCGGTCAGGACAAAATCGCCGATTGAAAGCTCCTCATCGACACACTCTTCGATAAAACGCTCATCAATTCCCTCATAACGTCCGCAAACGATTATGAGCCTCTTGTGCTCGACCGACAGACGCTTTGCATCTTCTTGTTTAAACTGCTTACCGCAAGGTGTCATAAAAAGCGTATGAACACGATAGCCCGCCTCATCGCAAATATGTTTCCAACAGTCATACAAAGGCTGAGCAAGCATAACACAGCCGCGTCCGCCGCCATAAGGGTAGTCATCGACTTGTTTTTGTTTGTTTTTTGTATAATCCCGGATTTGGTGGCATTCCACACGGATAAATCCGCGGTCTTGACCGCGCCCAAGTATACTCTCGCAGAGCATATCCCCAACTACATCGGGGAATAAAGTCATAATATCAATTCTCATAAATGAATATCTCCTAAAAAGTTACGTTACAAATCACATAGGAGCAAAAACACAGGAAAAAGCCAATTCAATGAATTTTAAACTTGTACACAATAAATTCATGCATCAAAGCCAATTGTGTGGTATTATTGTAACGATTTAAAATAATCAAAAATAACGATTTGAAAAGCGGTTAAAAAAATGAACAGTATGCAAGATATGCAAGATTTTAATGGTTATGTTCCGCAAGGCATCAGAAAACGGCTTATCACACTGTTAGTGTTTGTGCTATGCGCCGTTTTTATCGCCGGATGTGCAGCCAATGGCGGAGAAAACAACGGTGAAGAGCTAACTTATACACCGGATGTAACAACAGAAGTTGAAGCAGACGCAACCGAACCCGCTGAAAACGGCACTGAAACAACAAACGAAGCACCGCCTGCAGATCCGATGGCAGACATAGTGACTACCGCTGAAGTGGTTACAGAAGATAACATACTCGAATTCGTTACACTTGGGCAATATATAGGCCTTACATTCGATAGAGTTCCGTTTTTTGAGGTGCTTGACGAAGATGTAGAAGATTGGATAAGCGGTCATTTGGCACGTGCAACCGTGATCGAAATCACAGATAGAGCAGTAATAAACGGTGATATAGTGACAATCGACTTCGAGGGATTCCACGATGGTGTTCCGTTTGACGGAGGCGCGGCGCAAGGATTTGACTTAATCATTGGTTCGGGAAGGTTTATACCGGGTTTTGAAGAACAAATCATCGGACATAATATCGGCGACGAGTTTGACATAAATGTTTCTTTCCCGGATGATTATTTCATGCCTGACTTGGCAGGTGAGGCAGTTATTTTCAGAATAAAAATCCATGCAATCATGAGCGAAGTCATTCCGGAACTCACGGATGAACTGGTTCGGGAGCAACTCGGAATAGATACTTTAGAAGAGTATACTGCGATGGTCAGAGAGCAAATGGAATCTGAAAGAGCCGGTATTGCGGCAAGTCAGGAAAGAGGCATAGTTTGGGATCAAATCATGCAAGGCGCAACAGTCCACAAATACCCGGAAAATGAGATTAACGCCAGGTTTGATATGGCGATGCAAGAAATTGAATTTTATGCTGCGATGCAAAATGTAGAGTTAGAGGAGCTTGTTGAGCTTGCAATAGGCATATCGCTTGAAGAGTTTGTAGAAACTCAAATAAAACCCGGCATTATTGCCGAAGTCGGACAGGATCTGGTACTGCGGGCAATCGCGGCGCAGGAGGGAATAAGTATTACTGACGAAGAATTTTACGAGGGGGTAAGAGGATTCATCGAAAACTTTAATTTTCCCGGCGATGAGGGTGAATTTATCGAGATGCACGGAGAGCTTACTATTCGGATTGCTCTGCTTGCTGATATAGTCATAGACTTTATCATGGAAAATTCTGTTGCAAACTAATATAGCTAAATATAGCTAAATGAAAACGCGGGCTGCCCGGTGTGCAGCCCGGTTTTTTATAGCCCTACATGCCCTCAATCAGCTTAAACTTGATGATACCTGTTTCCATATTGATTTCTTTGACAAAATCCGGCACGGCAGGAATGAGTATCTCACGCTCGCCTTTGATTACGTAAACATTATTTGACGGCAGCGACATAACATCTTTGACTGTTCCGAGATTATCGCTTGTTTCGGCATCAATAGCAGTCAGCCCTATCAGATCGGCAACGAAATGTTGATCATCGTCCAGCTCGGCTTTATCCCTGTCAATAAAAACGATTTGGTGTTTCAGCCTGATAGCATCTTCGATATTTGAAACGCCCTCAAGGGCTGCGATTACGCAGCCCTTGTGTACTCTTGAGCTTAATACCTTTACCGGAGCATTGCCAATAAACAGATGGTCAAATTCCATCAAAAATTCCGGAGAATCGGTCCAAGGCATAATTTTCACTTCGCCTTTTACGCCATGGGTGTTAACTATTTTTCCGGCTTCGAGAAGTTTTTTTTTCATGCCCTTGCCCTTAATCAAGGATGTCAACGCTGATGCGCTTACCTTGTCTTTGAGCAATGCTGCGCATGAGAATACGGATTTCTTTCGCGATCCGCCCCTGACGGCCGATGACTTTACCCATGTCCGATGGATTTACACGCAGTTCGTAGACGGTTTCGGAATCTGTTTCACGTTCAGTTACACTGACCTCATCCGGATAGTCAACGAGGTTTTGAGCTATATATGTCAGTAATTCTTTCATTATGATATAACCTCTAAAATCTTATCTGATATACAGCCGGATATTCCATCCGCTGCGCTTATTATTCCTGCGGTGCTTCTTCTTGTTCTTGCGCCGGAGCTTCTTCTGCTTGCTCTGCTGCCGAAGCCGGAGCTGCTGCTTGAGGTGCTGCTTGTGCCTTTTTGATTAGAGCCTTGACTGTATCGGTTGGCTGTGCGCCGTTTTTTATCCAGTACTGCGCTCTTTCGGTGTCGATCTTGATGATAGACGGTGTAGCGAGGGGGTCATATGTGCCGATTTCCTCGATGCATCTTCCATCGCGCGGTGACTTTGAATCAGCCACTACGACCCTGTAAAAAGGATTTTTCTTTGCGCCCATTCTGCGAAGTCTGATTTTTACCATTTTTGTTGTTCCTCCGAAATTAAAAAATTAAAATTTATTGATACCTCTAAAAACCCAGCAAGTAGATTTTTTTAAGATGTTCACTATATCCCAAACATGCCTTTTCGACCGCGTCCGCCGCCGAACATGGCAGGAAGTTTGCCTTTAGAAATTTGTTTTGTCATGGCCTGCATGGCTTCAAACTGCTTTAACAATCTGTTTATATCCACAACCGCTGTTCCGCTGCCTGCTGCGATGCGTTTTTTGCGGCTGCTGTTTAAAACCGAGGGATTGTCGCGCTCATGCGGAGTCATGGAAAGAATAATCGCTTCTGTTTTTGCGAGTATTTCGTTATCAATTGATGCACCTGCGAGTGCTTTTGCGTCCATACCCGGAAGCATCCCGGCTATATCTGACATGCTGCCCATGGATTTTATTTGTGTGAGCTGTTCGTAGTAGTCGGCAAGGGTGAATTTGTTTTTAAGGAGTTTTTCTGTCAGTTCCTTGGTTTTTTTCTCATCAAAAGCTTGCTCGGCTTTTTCTATCAGCGTCAGGACATCACCCATTCCGAGGATTCGTGAAGCCATCCGGTCGGGATGAAATGGCTCTATTTGATCGAGCTTTTCGCCTACACCGACGAATTTTATTGGTTTTCCTGTGATAGCTCTGACAGACAGTGCCGCACCGCCTCGCGCATCACCGTCGAGCTTAGTCAGGATAACACCGTCAATGCTCAGCGCTTCGTCGAATGACGAGGCGGCATTTACGGCATCTTGTCCGGTCATTGCGTCAAGTACAAGAAGTATCTCGGTGGGATTAACTGCGGCCTTAACGGCTTTTAGTTCATCAATCAGATCATCGTCAATGTGCAGTCTGCCGGCGGTGTCAAGAAACACCATATCATGTCCGTTTTTGGCCGCAAAATCAATAGATTTTTTTGCAATTTGTACCGGGTCGCTCGTGCCCATTTCGAAAACAGGGATATTAAGCTGCTGACCGACTGTTTGCAGCTGCAAGATTGCGGCAGGGCGGTAGATGTCACAGGCGACGAGCAATGGATTTTTGCCCTGGTTTTTACGGATATATGATGCAAGTTTCGCTCCGTTTGTGGTTTTACCTGCGCCTTGAAGCCCTATGAGCATAACGATTGTCGGCGGGGAAGAGGAGATTGTGATTTTTGCATTTTCACCGCCCATAAGGGCGCAGAGTTCCTCATTGACGATTTTTATGACCATCTGAGCAGGAGTCAGGCTTTCAAGAACATCTGCACCGGAGCATCTTTCGCTGACGGTTTTGATAAAGTCGCGCACGACTTTATATCCAACGTCAGCTTCAAGCAGCGCCAAGCGCACTTCGCGCATGGCTTCTTTGATGTCGGGCTCTTTTATACGGCCTTTTCCGCGCAGCTTCTTAAACGCCGCGTCTAATTTTTCAGATAAACTTTCGAATGCCATTGCATTTCCCCCCCATCAATTAACAATTAACAATTAACAATGAACAATTAAAAACGAGTGGTAAATTCCCCTTATGCGGGGGTGGTTTTTTGAAGCGATTTTCTAGTCTGAAGATAATAGTGAGTTTAGTGTTAAAACCAACTCGTTTGCAGTTTGTGCGGATGTATTATTGTCAGAATCAGAAGATAATTTTTGAAGTTTTATAGCCAATGCGTGAGCATTTTCGAGCTGTGTTCTGGTTTCGTTCCATCTATGAACCACGCCTGTTTTGCGCTCGAACTCCGTAAGGGTGTTTTCTGCTCTGCTGATGATATCATAAACGCCTTGGCGTGAGATGTTTGCCATTTCGGCAATCTCTGACAGGGAGAGGTCTTCGTTGTGATACAGGTCAAAATAGTCTCGTTGCTTTTCTGTTAATAAGTCTCCGAAGAAGTCGAAGAGCATTGTCATTTGAAGAGCATTGTTGTCCATGACCCACCCCGTAAAGTGTTATAGCTTGACACTCGTGCTATGTTAACCTATTTTACTTGACATGTCAAGTGTTAATTGTTGACAGGGGAGAATACAAGGATTAAAATTTTTCCGTTGATTGAATTGACAATTGAGAGTTCAAGGGTTAGTATGGTTGAAAAACTAGACTAGGATAGTAGGAGATTTAAGTGGAAAATATCAATCTGGATTTGTTGCCGATAGACGGTAATCGTATGCTTGAAGAAGCATCATCAGGAAATTTAGTAATAGCAAGGTCGAAGAGCGATTTTCTGTACATAATTGAATTTGACGGAACAATTCACATGTTTTCGCATACAATCGGTGCGCCCGGCGGCGGACAGAAGCAATTTCCGAAAGATGAAAAGACCACTGCGATGGTGAGGAAAATTGCGGACTTGGCTGATGCGGTATACAAGGCTGAATTTGATAAGAGCATGAATCTCTACAGTGTTATGGCTACTGCCGAACAGGGGATACTGGAGATGTTCCCGGGCGATGACAGAAGCAGAGACGGAGTAGTTGACTTCTCGATTCCTGAACCGGAATAAAAAAAGAGCTTGTCCCTCACTGTGAGGGACAAGCAAAATAAACTTCACACAGCATAAGGACTGAACCGCTGTATGGTCAAGTTTTTTCAATATTTAATTGTTCACTGTTAATTGTTAATTGTTAATTGACAAAACCCTTTGGTCAATCGCAACCAAAGCTTTCGCAAGCCGCCCAAAGCCCTCCGGGGTATCACATATACTAGTCATTGCGATAACATAATCTTGGGCTGCTCGTTCGAGCTCAATTTTATGCTCAAACCGCAAGATATCCATAAGCTCTAAGCCGCTTATAGCGGCTTTTTTCGTGCTGATAACGATTTTGCCGGGATCATAATCAAAAAAATTGTCATGTAAATTGTCTGCGTCTGCACCGTGGCACAGCACGGAAAGGGACTTGAGCCCCATGATTTGTTTATCGAAGCTTATTAGATTTTGCAGATATTTTTCAAAAAGGATTTCGCTCTGAGTGTCAAGTAACCGCAAACATCTATCTATAGATGCCATCAAAACATAAGAGGGGCTGCTTGTTTGAAGTATTGACAAAAGGCGTTTCGTCTCTGCGGTATTTGCGCGGTCTGTACATAGGTGCAGCAGTGAACATTGCGTCAGAGCAGGGAGTGTTTTATGCAGACTCATGATGACAATATCTGCGCCGGATTTGACTGCGCTTGATGGAAATGTTTCAGAAAATCCAAGATGCGCACCGTGAGCGCTGTCAACGGCAAGAGGGATATTGTGAGCGTGAGCGATGTCGGCAATTGTACTTAGGTCGCTGACGACACCTTCGTATGATGGCGAGGTTACAATGATTAGCTTTATTTCAGGGTGTTTATTAAGAGAATCCTCGATTGCGTCGGGGCTTATGCTAAATGCCACGCCTGTTAAATCGTCAATTTTCGGTAAAATATAAATCGGCTCAAGCCCGAATAATTCGGCGGAATTGTCTACCGACCAGTGGTTGTTTTTGGCAATAAGAATTTTATCTCCGCGCTTTGTATGGGCGCCGATTGCGGCAAGTATCCCCACTGTAGAGCCGTTGATGAGCGGAAAGGTCTTGCTGCTCCCGTAGAGTTTTTCAGAAAGTGCAGAGATTTCAAGCAAGATGCCCTCCGGGTTGTGCAAGTCGTCGAATCCGTGGATTTCCGTTATGTCAAGATCAAATGGCAGCCCGGGGGTTAAGGGGTTTTGTATTCCTTTGTGCCCGGGCATATGCATGGGGTAAGTTTCGCTTTTGGTATACTCGCGTATTTTTTCGTACAGCATAATGTTTCCTCATTTTTAGATTGTTTAGACTCGGAGTTTGTATTTTTAGCGATTTCGTCGCAGAGACTGTTGGGAATCGAAAAACACAAACTCCTCGTCATCTTTCTGCTTACAATTACAAACAACAATATCACATCGAAATTGTGTGCGCAAGGCTTAGAAATATGATATAATGATTGCTGCGCAATCATCATAAAAGATTTAAATACATATATCATTTCGGCGCTGAAAGCTTGTGCTTGTTGTGAGACTTATGTTTGCGCCTATGATATAATGATTGCGTTGCAATCATCATAAAAGATTGAAATGCATATATCATTACGGCGCAGATGGCTTATGCATGTTGTGAGTCTTAGGTTTGCGCCTATGATATACTGCTGTCATTCAAGAATTAGAGAGATGGTGTTTTTTTGATTAACTTAGAAAATATTAAAGGCGCGATTTTTGATTTGGACGGAACGCTGCTCGACTCTATGTGGAAGTGGCAAACCATGGAAGCGGAGTATTTGAAGAAGTTTGGTATAGAGCCGAAGCCGAATATTGCGGACATACTTATGCCGCTGAATCAGCAAGAGGTGTCGGAATATCTTAAGTCAAAATACGGAATCGACAAGACTATAGAGGTAATGAGTAAAGAGCAAAATGCGCTGATGGAAGAATTTTATTTTAATGATGCCGGGCTTAAGTCCGGAGTGGTTTCACTTCTGGAAATGCTGCACTTAAAGGGCATAAAAATGTGCGTGGCAACTGCAACCGAAAGATATCTGGTTGAGCCTACGCTTGTAAGGCTTAATATCTCAAAATATTTCGGGAAAACTTTTACCTGCCCCGATGAGAAAACGACCAAAACCAAACCGGATATTTACATTCGGGCTGCGCAATCTCTCGGAACAAATATTGGTCAGACTATTGTATTTGAGGATGCTTTCCATGCGATAAAAACGGCAAAAGCTGCCGGATTTATCGTTGCTGCTGTTTATGATAAGTCAGCGGAGAAGCACAAAGAGGAAATAAAGCAGCTTGCTGATTATTATATTGAATCTATTGACGCATTGTTATAAGGGAGTAGGGTGCGACGCCCTCGGCGCACCGCATGAAGCGCATTGACAATAAAAACACGGCACGCCGAGGGCGACGTGCCCTACAAGGCAATAACACCGCGCAGCCCGCACGTTAATACAGCTCGGCAGGGTACTGTGTGGTGTGTACAACTATAAATAAAATGGGAGAGCGCGATGAGAATAATTATATCTGATATTTCAGATTTGTCTGTTGGTAAAGGAGATGAGCTTAAAGTCCCTAATGAGAATGAAAAGCTGCATCACTGTACCGGCTGTTTTGGCTGTTGGTTAAAAACGCCGGGGCAATGTGTAATCAAGGATCACTATGCGGACATGGGTGCGCTGCTTGGACGCTGTGAGGAGTTAGTTTTCGTCAGTCATTGTACATATGGAGGCTTGAGTCCTTTTGTTAAGAATGTGATGGATAGGGCGCTGCCGTATTTGCTGCCTGATTTCAATGTGCGTAACGGGGAGCAGCATCACAAACTAAGATATGATAATGCCTTTTACATGTCTGCTTATTTTTATGGAGCGGATGTGACAGAAAAGGAAAAAGAGACAGCACTTAGCTTAATACCTGCAATAGCATTGGATTTCGGCGCAAGAGTTAAAGGGGTATATTTTTTCAAAACTACTGACGAAGTTAAGGAGACATTTGCATGAAAATTGCTTTAATAAATGCAAGTCCGAAAAAGAAAGCAAGCACCAGCGACACTTTGCTCTGCGATCTGGATATTTATATTCCGTCTAAGCATGAGACAAAAGAATTTTTCATAGATAAGCCATTTTTGACCGGAGAGGAAATCGAAGAGCTTAAAACCTATTCTGCATGGGTTTTTGCACATCCTCTTCATGTTGACGCCATTCCCTCGCATTTACTGACTTGTCTTTGTCAATTGGAGCGTGAGCTTGCTGCGGATAGAAATGATATTTATGTATATGCGATTGTAAACGGCGGATTTTTTGAGGGGAAACAGTCACATCATGCACTTGCAATCATGGAAAATTGGTGTAAGAGAGCAGGTCTTAAATGGGGTATGGGGATTGGCTATGGCGGCGGAAGCAGCTTAGTGTACATGAAAGGTATACCGCCGGGCAGAGGGCCGAAAAAGAGCATGGGAGAAGCGTATACGATGCTTAAAAAGGCGATTTTGTCACAGGATTCGGGAGAAAACATCTATACGTCTATTGGGTTTCCCAGAGTTATTTATAAAATTATGGGTGAGGTAATCTGGAGACAAAAAATCATAGCAAACGGCGGTAGAATCAGAGATATAAACAGAAAGGTATAGATATTGCCGGGCGCAAAACTCGCTTTGGAAATCAAAAAACACAAATCCCTTGTCTTGCAATGTATAAATATAATTTAGAAAATGTTCAAAACCTCTGTATAGATTTTGACAGAGAACTATGATATACTGCCCACCGAGGTAACTTATTTACTTCGTTTTGTTATGATTCGGGGTATGAGGAATAATAAAAAACAAAAAAGGAGAATTAGATGTTTAATAAATCCGGTTCGGAAGGAAGTCCAAAAACGGGGAAACTGGCCGTAGTTATTGTTTTGTTGGTAGTGCTGGTAATTTTGGTGGTTTCATCATTTGCAATTGTTCCGGCAGGACACACAGGTGTCAGAGTAACTTTGGGGCGTGTTGTCGGTCAAGAGGGAGAGGGTCTTATTTTCACTCCGCCATTTGTCCAGAATATCGTAATCATGGATAACCGTACACAGGCTCTTGAGATGGAAACTGAGGCAGTCACGAGAGACTTGCAAGGTGTGCGCATGGTGTATACGGTAAACTATTCTTTGAATAGGGACATGGCCGGAGATGTATTTAGAGAGATTGGATTGGGTTTTGAGAGTATCATAATCCGCCCGACAGTTGAAGAAACTGTAAAAGACATCACAGCTAGATACACAATCGAAGAGTTAATCACACAAAGGGCCAGAGTAAGTGCCGATATCGCCTCGGCTTTGGGTGCGAATCTCAGTGCCCGCGGATTCACATTTGAAAGATTTAATATTGTTGATTTTGCATTCTCACGTGAGTTTAGCAACGCTATTGAGCAAGTTCGTATCGAAGAACAAAATGCACTGCGAGCATACCAAGACTTGGAAAGAGCAAGACATGAAGCAGAAGCTGAC
>Ga0123355_10004810_pt1 | contig 19651 bp, 14 predicted proteins | sample TergutEmb28metaG_3_FD_89872 | JGI IMG/M metagenome (GOLD analysis project Ga0123355, IMG submission 89872) | Embiratermes neotenicus P1 segment gut microbial communities from Petit-Saut dam, French Guiana - Emb289 P1 | ecosystem: Host-associated > Arthropoda: Insects > Digestive system > Gut ...
CACCCATGATACTACATATTATTAATTAAAGCGAATCTGCTCAAGGTCATCCAACGCGCCTGCTTGCAAGCGTTTATTTGTGACTATAAAAAACAATGGGCTGGAGGTAAACGTTTCCCCGTCAGCGGCACTGACAGTCATATCGGTACCGGCAGTTACGCAAATATCATTATTTCCCCATAAATAGTTAAGCTTCGCATTGTTTTTGTTGCCGTGGAACATGTAAAGCTGTTCTTCTCTGGAGCTTGTTGCTGTTAAAGTATTTTCAAAGTTCAACTCATCCAAATCTTCTGTGCCCATGCGGAAGCGATAATCCCTGCGGTTTTTATCGGTTACCTCTATGATAACATTTTTTGCATCATCATCGGGGTTTAGGTAGGAACCCATTGTTACTGTATCGCTCTTATACTCCCCTGTGCCGTTTTCGAATTGGAAGAACGTACACAATATGGGCAGCCCCGGCAGTGTCATGTAATATGTTTTGTACACCGCCCCTTTATAATTGTCAAACTCGTTTACCGAAAGGGTTAAGCATATCCCCTGCCACAGGTTGCCCAAGTTATCGCGCATTTCTGTAAAGTTCGCCGTTCTTTTTTCCTTTAATACTGTTACAGCACTGTACGTACCCGGAGGGTTGACACGTATACCGCCAAGGAAGGGGTTAAACCAGCTGAATGGCTCGTGGTTTGGGTACTTGCTAAGCAGCCATTCCTGCCCTTTTGCATCGGTTAGGGAATGGCAGACATTCCCAAATACAGGGTCTACCTTAAACGTTATTGCTCCGTTGGAAACGGTGTACACCATGCCTTCCTGCGTGCGCGTTATTTCGCCTTTTGGGAAGAATAGCGCCTTGTTGTAGGTTTTTTCGTAGCCTACGGTGTTTACGGCTATCGTAGCCAGGCCTATATCTTGTGATGGCGTAAGCGGGATATCAAAAACATTGCGCTCTACCGGGTCTTCTTCGGGGTTGGTTTGAGATTGCGTTTCAAACAAACCTTCGGAAGATACGACAATATCACCGGCAAGCACGTGCTCACGGTTGTTGATGACTTCCAGCTTCATGTCCGCCGCGGTTATAAATGGATTGCACCCGTTTAATACAACATCCACCGCATGGGAAGGGAGTGCGGGAACATGGTTATAAATTTGCCGGGCATAGTTGCGGAAGTCGTTGTAATTTGTAAATAGCCCTAACGTATATACTACCGGTTTGGTTTCAAACACTTGGCCCGGAGCAAGCTCTCCCGGGTCAATTTCAAAAGACATATTGTTGCCCCACTTAATGGCCGGCTTGTAGTCCATAGGCCAGCAATACCCTCTTGGATATGTGGGAGACGCTTCAAAAACCCAGTTTTCGTCAAAATAGTCTGGGTTTATGCCGCTAATCTCAAATAGCGCGCCATCTGCTTTAGGCGTGTCGTGGTTTTGAGTAATTTGCCCCTTGTAGCTGAATGTTGTACTGTCATGGAGCGCAAACCAGTAGATATCGTTTAGCATTACCTTTTGCGGCTTGTCGGAACGGTTTTCGATCCGGGTCGAGCGTGTAGCGAGCCCCGTTGCAGACAGTGTGTACACCTGTGTAGCCACCATGCCGGGGAATTTTTGGGACACAAATTCCACTTCCATAACCATCACGGTATTTTGCTGATAACTTTTGACAGTTGGTTTAAGCAGATTAAACTCATCGTCGTAAGGCTTACCGAATTTTGGCGGTTCAAAACCGCCGTTGTCTGCGTTATGCTTATTGAGATGAGAAATGCCCGCACCATTGTTTTCCTTGCTTAGACGAAGCTGCCACGGGCCATTAAATATGCTGTAACTGTAGAGGTCGTGCCCGCTAAACGCGTGAACCATATCACGGGTGAAGATATACAGCGGTGCTTTGAAAGCAAATTGACTGCCGTCTTGCAATATGGCTGTGCAATCCAGCTCAAGTGCTTCAAATCCTATATCCAGAGTAGTAGTTGTTACAGGAACAGAGACTCTACCTTTAGCGGGTACATCTACAGTAAGGGCACTTTCTTTTGTTAAAGCTTCGCCCTTAAAAGCTAAAATATGGCTCTCCGGTATAGTTACTGTAATTTTTGCATCTTCAAGCAGAGCGCTTGAAATATTGATATAGGTTTTAACATCCATATCAACCTGGTCTACTGTGCAATCCCGGCTCAAATGTGTGCTTAAAGGGAATTTGGCTTCAATACCCATACCAAAAATTACGGTTTGCCCGTTTATTTCAACATCTGCTAACAAGCAGGGGTGTACTTTCCACACATCCTGCGGCTCGTCAATTTCCCCCACATAAAACGTAGCGGGAAATTCCTGTTTACCTGCAACTTGCGTATCCAAGTTGTAGTCAAACTTGATGTTTTTATCTGCTGTGCCTTTTATTTTGATGTTCAGGGCTTTGCCGGTTTTATTTTCAACGGTAAAAGTACAATTGTAGTCTGTACCAAAAGCAAGCGTGTGGTCTTGAGCCATAAGTTCGATTTTATAGTCAGTAGTTTCGATCATGCGCATCTGGCGGCCGGAACGTTCGAAGCCTACTGCGAGTGTGTCGCCATCCTTTTCCCATGTGTAGCCAAATAGCTCGAATTTATTTACTTCCACACCGTCCGGGGCAATTTCTAAGGAGCGCGTGGAATCTGCGTACCAGTCGGTTTTTTTGAAAAATTCCGCAAAAAGTGGCGTTGTCAAAATGGTAGGCATAAAGTTTACCAAGTGGGTGCCATCCGGCCTATCTTCCCACAGGAAGCCGCATTTTTTATAAAGCGGCACGGCATCTGTATTACCTGCCCATGTGTATAAGTCCAGGCGCGGGTACCCGAGTTCTATCGTGCGCTGCACGCAACGCAGTACAAGCGCTTTCCCTATTTTTTTGCCTTTATAATCGGGCCGCACGCCCAAAAGATAAACATACAGTGTGTTGGCATCGTCAAAATACCGTGCAAAGCTGCAATAGCCCACTACAGTGTCCCCATCCATTGCGATATACACGTTAAAATGGGATGCTGTTTCGTGTTCGGAAATGATTTGGCTTGCAGTGCTCAAGGAGCCGCTGCCGCCCCAGTCATCGCTGCTTAGGTTCCACATTTCCGCTATTCCGGCGGCTAATGATGGCTCGTACTCTACTATTTTTATACCTGACTCCAGCGTTTCGTAAATCTTCATTATGAAATTTTCCTTCCTTAAATAGTCGAATGAAATATGCGAACACCTAATTTTTTCACACTTGCACAAGCATTGTCAAGGGAAAGGTTGATTATAAACCAAATTATACATAGCAAAAACCGTAAAAAATAAAAATATTTCGTAATATGACTTGTATTGTTGTGCTTTTGCGTATACTCTTAGAGGACTTGATTTTATAAGAATTTGGAGACAACCATGGCTGAAGATAAAAAAACAAAAAAATTAAGCGCAAAAAAACTCGTTTCGTACCTGGGGACGCTGCTTATGATTGTGTCGCTGGTGTTTATAGCGCAGCGGCTTATTGCAGATGAAGGGTTTGACCGCAATTTATTCGAGCTACTTACTTCGCCTTGGGTTGTTGCGGGGCTTTTGGGCATTGCTACATTGGAAGGCACAGGCATTTTGTTGGCGGGGTTAAACTTTCGTGCATTAGTACGCAATGTCTCTGGTGTTATGGTTAGCCGTCCGCTGGCCCTTTCGGTCTACACGGAATCTAATGTGTACAAATACATCCCCGGTGGGGTTATGTATGTTGCAGGGCGCAACAGGCTTGCCGTGGAAGTAGACGAATTATCCCACGGCAAAGTAGCACTTGCTACAATATTAGAAGGCGTGGGCATGGTTATTGGTGTTGTGGTTGTTGCGGTGGTTTTTGCCTTCGATTATTCCGTTACGTACGTACGGCAAATGGATATATTGCCGGTATTATTGATGATTTTAATACTGGCCCTGCTTATTGCCACACCAATTATATACTTTTTACGGCACCGCATTGGCGGCGGAATAAAGAACCTTACCAGCAACATGGAGACCATAAATTTTGCTGTAATTGCGAAACGCGTTGGTTTTTCTATCATGCTCATGTTTTTGTACAGCGTTACTTTTTTACTGACGCTGATAATTTTAGGGCAGGAACTTACCCCCGTGCTTGGTTTTGCCATTATAGGGCTGTATCTTTTGGCGTGGCTGGCAGGGTTTCTTACCCCCGGTGCGCCTAGCGGCTTGGGCGTTAGGGAAGTGGTTATGATCATGTTCCTGGGCGACTTTGTAAGTGTAACGGTTTTGACCGCGGCAATGGTTATGCACAGGGTGCTTACGGTTATTGGCGATGTTGGGTCGTATGCTTTTGCGAAGGTGCTGATGAGAGCAGCGGCGAAAGAGAAAATTTCACCGAATGCTTGAAATTTTGATATAACTTGGTTATAATAAAAACAGCCTAGTGGTGGAACACTAAGCTGTGTGAAACAAGTGTAACCAGTTGACTTGGATTCACTGCTAATTGGTTAAATTTCAACTCAAAGAGCCATTACCTTTGTCTGGTGGGTGGCTCTTTTTTCGTCTTATTGTGTCGCTTAAGTTCATGTCTTTGACCTGCGCGGTAACTGATGTACATACCATACACTGTCAAAAGGAACTGATAAAGTTCGTTAAACGAAAAATCCAGCAAAGCCTCACCTCCCTTCAGAGAGTGAAGCACAAGCCAACCCTTAGTCACTTGCGAAGTATATCATAATGCGAACATGTTCGCAATGCAAATTTACCCCTCATACATTTTTTTCAAAATATCCTCTAAACTAGATTCCCTTACCCGAATATCTGCCACAGCATACCGCGATGCCACATAGCTAATTGCATCCCCTTTGCCCATTTGCGCATAGGGGATTTTATATGAATGCTCATGCCCTTTAGCATCTTGTAATTGAAAGTTTTCATGCACAATAGGCGGCGTGGGGTGCGTAAACACCACTTCCAGAATGTATTCTGTATCCTTATACTTTTCGTGGAAGTCTGTCTGGCCGCCATCAAACAACAGCTTCCCCTTATCTATGAGCATTAGACGCTGCGCAACCTCTTCGATATCCTGCGTGTCGTGCGTGGTCAGTAGGATTGTCGTGTTTTGTTCTTTGTTCATTTGCTTTAAGAATTCGCGGATTTTGTCTTTTACAAGCACGTCCAGCCCAATGGTAGGCTCGTCTAGGTAAACCACCTGCGGCTGGTGCAAAAAGCACAGTGCTAAATTTGCGCGCATCCGTTGGCCCAGGCTTAGCTGGCGCGTGGCCTGCGATAAAAAATCCCCCATATCCAGCATATCAATAAGCCTGTCACGTTGCCGCTTATAGTCCTGCGGTTTGATTTTATACATAACCCTGAACATATCAAAAGTATCCCGCACAGGCAAATCCCACAGCATTTGCGAACGCTGCCCGAATACCACGCCCATCCTCAAGGCATTTTTTGTGCGGTTTTTACATGGGTCGCGGTCGAAGACACGCACGGTGCCGGAGGTTGGTGTTAATATGCCTGTCAGCATTTTTATTGTGGTGGATTTTCCTGCGCCGTTTGGGCCAATGTAGCCTATCATTTCGCCCGGGTTTACGGTGAAATTGATATCCTCTACAGCACGCTTAAACGTGTAACGCGGGCGGAAAAATTCTGCAAAAGCAGAACGCCCATCTTGGCGGTCGCGGATTTTGTAGTCTTTTACTACATTTGTTAATACAATTTGTGACATATCACGTACCTGCGCTTTCATATTTGCTGCTTAAAATCCGCCAGCACAAGGCGGTAACGCCTACCAGCAAAATAGCAACCACCGGCGACAACCACATGGTTATCCGCGGTGCAATGCCATCCGCTTTCCCAAGCAGTACTTGAATGGGATAAAAACTCATAAAGCCAAAAGGCAGCACCGTTGTAAAGGCCAACACGATTGCACGGGGGAAAATGGTAATGGGATATTGCGTAAAATTCCATACTTGCCAATAGAACATTGCCGTCGGCGACCGTGAACGGGTACGAATCCCAGGCATTTCAAGAATAAGCATTAAGCATCCCGAAATAATCGCCCCGCATATAATAATCGCAACAAGCCAAAGCCACTGCAATACTGTCCACGAAATGCCCAATTGTACAATACTAAAGCCCAAAGCAGCAGTCGTTAAAATAATATGCGAAATATACCCCACATTAAAATGTGTTGCCATCAGGTATAAAAACGGCGGCATTGGGCGAGTGTATGCTTCATCTAGCGTGCCGTTTATCGACATTTGCGGGAAGCTCCTGGTCATGTTAAATGTAAACGACGCACCCAATGCATACGCCAATAGCCAAACAGCGTACATGAAAAGAACCTCTACCGGCTGCCAACCGCCCAGTGCGCCAAAATTCCACACCATTAAAACAAGCATGACCATGGAAATACCATAGCTAAACCATTGGGCAACAATGCCGCCAATAAATGACCCGGGATATTCAAATTTAGCCCTATACAAGTGCTTCACAACTGTAAAAAACACACGTAGTGTATGCATTGTTTAATTCTAGCCCCCTTGCACCACAATTTTATGTTGCACCCTGCGCCAAACAAACCGTTCTAAAGCGAACAGCGCACCAATCCAGAGCACTTGCATTCCCAAAGTGTGCAGCAAACCTGCGCCATATATCCGGCCTAAATAAACCTCCAACGGCGCAAACAGCGCAAACTGGAAAGGTAAAACACCACTGACAGCCCTTAACCATTCCGGATAAAACCAAAGCGGCAGTATTGTACCGCCAAAAAGCATGAATAATGCCCGCTTATACCAGTTTATATACCAATAATCCATCAACCAAAACGCACTGTAGCTAATAACTAGGTCAACCAAAATGTATATGACCCCGCCCAGTACCGCCGCTAAAATGAAAGCGGCAAAAGCCCCTGCGGATACCGGGGGTAAAATACCAATAAATAAAACCCCCACAACAAAAATAGGCAGCGAGGTTGTGAGCGTGCTTATCACCGCACCGGAATGCAGCCCCGCCAACAATTGAAAATGATATGTACGCGGCCTGGTAAGGGCTATGGATATATCCCCAGACCGGATATCGCCACCAATGCGGTCGCCAAAGTTAGAGGTTGTCCACACCATAAGGATATCCATAACCACGAAGTAGGTCATGGTTTCTGTTAAAGTGGTATCCCCTGCGTTGCCCGTGGCAAACAACGCCATCCAAAGGGCAAAACGCGCGCCCAGCATAAACAACGCAGACGCCACATTTGAAAATATGTTGGTGCGGTAGGTTGCAAATTGCTGTATGCCTCTAACAATTGTTAGGCGGTATAGGTTTAGGGCGTTTAGCATGGGGGTCACCTCGTGTGTTTAATTTTGACTTTAGCATGAGGATTTGTCAAGATGTGTTTGGATGCGCCAGTGTTAGAAAAGTAACTGGTACCAGGTATTGATTTTGAAAATGACCTGTGTTTCAGAAACATTGACTTGTCAGGCAAGCCTCAACTATAATTCATGTTATGAGGAGATGGCTTAATTGAAAAACATAATAATCTCAGGCACGGGTAGAGCCGGTAAATCCACATTAGCGAGAAGGATAAAGGAAGAACTTAATTATTTTGTCATCAATAACGACAAACTTGTCGCCACGTTTGGAGAAGCATATCCGGAATTGAATATTCGGATTGGAAATGGTGAGGAAACCAGAAAAAACATAGCACCATTCCTTGGTCATTTTCTTGGTATGTTTTCTTCACCGGATGGACGTGGGCTATTCCCATACACCCAGGGGGCTTTAACAGAAAACCATTTTGTACTGGAAGGGTGGTCTTTTGATTTTGAGCAGATATTGCCTATTTTGAAAATGTATGGGATGGAAGCATTGAAAGATAATTTTATACTTATTGGGCTGGTGGTGAACCATAAAACGGTTGATGAACTCGTTAGTGATATGAGAAAATACGATACGGAATACGATTGGACATATGGTTTTGATGATAGTGACCTAAGAGCCATTGCCGAAGACAACATTGTGTTCAGTCGATATATGACTGATTACCTAGCGAAATACGGCTTTACGATTTATGATACATCTACGGAACGGGAGCAGGTTTTGAATCACATTGTAGAGGATATAAAGCCGAAACTGCTACCATAAAAAAGCGGCTTCGCCGCGCATTTCGTTCAGAGCAATTTCCTAGTAAATAAAAAAGCGCGCTTGCGCGCGCGTTTCGTACAGACCAATTTCCTGGCAAATAAAAACAAGCGGCATCTCATTCTACTAGTGATACGAGTAAGATGAAATACCGCTTATTTTATACTTCTACACTATCTTCACACTACCAGCACCAAGCAACCCCTCCAATTCCCGCATCAATATATGGTTAGGGGTAACCCAAAACTCCTGCTTTGCCTGGTACCGCTTTCCCTGCGCTTCGTTATAAATCATCACTTGGGTCTGCCCGTGGTGCGCGGTTAAAATATCGGTAATATCCTTCAAATGCACGGGCTTAGCCTTGGGCACTTTTATCCAAAATGTCTGCATTTGCGGCGTATGGGCATCTTCTTTCCTGGCCAAAGGCGCAGAATGTGAACTGCCGCCCTCATACGCCACATCTTCATAAAAAAGTATATCCTGTGCGGTTATCTTTGTGGCTTCGTCTTCGCGGAAGCTCACTTTGCCTTGCACTACAATAACTTGGTCTGTTTGCAGGCGCGCGCCAAATTTTTCGTACATTTTGGAGAAAACAATCACTTCAACGGCCCCGTACATATCCTCTACAGTAAGGAAGCAGAACGCCTTGTTGTCGGCCTTGGTGTATTTTACGCTTTTAGCGGTTACCATGCCGCCGTATTTTACGCTTTGCCCGTCTTTGATTTTAGGCTCGGCGTCTTCTTCCAGTTCATTATCAGAAAAATCTAGGCTGGTGAGGTCGCTATAGCGGGCAAGGCCTTCTTCGTACTCCGCTAACGGGTGGCCGCTTACGTACATGCCCATCAGTTCCTTTTCGTCAAACAGCAAAAGGCGTTTTGGGAATTCATTTACATGTGGCAAAACATCGGCGGTGTCTTCTTCCACCGGGGACTCGTCCATGTCAAAAAGGGAAAGCTGCCCAGAAAGTGTGCTTTTTTTTGTATGGGCTTGCCCATCCATTATGTTTGCGAATACGCCTATATATTGCGAACGTTTGCCGCCCAGTGAGTCGAATGCACCGGCGCGTATCAGGCTTTCCATAAAGCGTTTGTTAATGTCATTGCCCGCCATACGCTTGATAAAATCTGTAATGCCTTTGAATTTCCCGTTGGCTTCACGCTCGGCGACCATTGCGTTTACGATACCGCGCCCTACGTTTTTTATGCTGGATAGCCCAAAGCGTATGCTATTACCCGCCACGCTAAACGTGGCAAAACCTTCGTTTACATCCGGTGGTAGCAGTTTGATGCCCATTTTTTTACACTCGCGTATATAGCTCGCCACTTTGTCGCTGCTGTCTATGACGGACGTCATAATCGCCGCCATAAATTCTACGGGATAGTAGTACCTTAGCCATGCGGTTTGGTAGGTTATATAGGAATACGCCGCGCCATGAGATTTGTTAAATGCGTAGGCGGCAAAGGCTGTCATTGCGTCAAAGATTTTATTGGCCGCCGCTTCTGGGATGCCATTGGCCACGCAGCCGGGTACGTTTTGGCTTGGGATACCATATACAAAATTTTGCCGCTCGTGCGCCATAACGTCGGCTTGCTTTTTACTCATTGCGCGGCGGATCAAATCGCTCCGGCTCAGGCTAAAACCCGCAAGGTCGCGTACAATTTGCATCACTTGCTCTTGATACACGATACAACCGTAAGTCGCCTTTAGAATAGGCTCCAGCGATTTGTGCATGTAGCTTATTTTTGCGGGGTTGCGCTTACCGCGGATATACTGCGGAATAAAATCCATCGGCCCCGGGCGGTACAGGGAAATACCTGCCGTCAGGTCTTCCACGTTTTCCGGTTGGAGTTCCTTCATAAAGCTGGTCATACCGGTGCTTTCTATTTGAAACACACCACTGGTCTTGCCCTGGGATATCATTTCGTATACTTTTGGGTCGGTGTAATCCCAGTTATACAGGTCTATATCTATGTTCTTGCTGCGTTTTATCTCCTCTATGGCTAGGCGTATTACGGTAAGCGTCCGCAAGCCAAGGAAGTCCATTTTCAAGAGACCCAGCTCTTCCACCGTACCCATTGGATATTGTGTGGTTACCAGCCCATCGTTGGTGTTTAGCGGAACATACTCGTTTACAGGCCTATCGGCGATTACAACCCCCGCCGCGTGGGTGGAAGCGTGGCGCGACAGCCCTTCCAGGCGAAGGCTCATGTCTATGAGCTTCCGGGTTTCGGGCTCTGTATCATAAGCTGTTTTTAGCTCTGGGTTCATGGTCAGGGCTTTGGTAAGGGTGGTGCCAAGGTCGGACGGGATCATTTTTGCGATGCGGTCTACATCGCCATAGGTCATGGCCAGCGCGCGCCCCACGTCGCGGGTTACGGCTTTGGCTTTCATCTTTCCAAAGGTAATGATTTGTGCGGTGTGGTCTGCTCCGTATTTTTGCACAACGTAGTCGATTACTTCCTGGCGGCGCTCGTAGCAAAAATCGATATCAAAGTCGGGCATGGATATGCGCTCTGGGTTAAGAAAGCGTTCGAAAAGCAGGTCGAACGGGATTGGATCGATATCCGTAATGCGCAAAGCAAACGCCACGATGCTGCCTGCGCCAGAGCCGCGCCCGGGGCCTACGATAATGCCATTATCGTGTGCGTACTTGATGAAGTCTCCCACCACAAGAAAGTAGTCTTCAAAGCCCATGCCGGTTATGACGCCAAGCTCGTAATCCAGCCGTTCCTGGTAAAGATGCGCGTCTTCGCCATAGCGTTTTTTTAAGCCCGCTTCGCACAACTCACGTAAGTAGTCGGCGGCAGTTGTGCCTTCCGGTATGGGGAACTTGGGGAGATGATAATTGTTAAATTCTATTTCGATATTGCATCTGTCTGCAATTTTTTGTGTATTTTCCAGCGCCTCTTTTGCATAGGGGAACATCGCGTACATTTCCTGCGGCGACTTTAAGTAGAAGTCGTCGGAGCTAAAACGCATCCGGTCTTCGTCATTAACCGTTTTACCGGTTTGGATACACAGCAATATATCATGCGCTTCTGTATCACTTGCTTCTATATAATGCACGTCATTGGCCACAACAAGCGGGATTCCCGTTTCCTGTGATATGCGCATCAGCATTTGGTTGACTTGCTTCTGCTCGTCCAGCCCGTTTTCTTGCAGCTCTAGGAAAAAATTGCCCTGCCCATAAATTTCGTTAAACATGAGGGCGCGTTCTTTGCCTGCTTCGTAGCCATTGGCGAGCAAAATTTTTGGCACAACACCGCCCAAGCAGGCAGACATGGCAATTAAGCCCTTGCTGTATTCGCGCAGGGCTTCCACATCTACGCGAGGACGATAGTAAAACCCTTCGGTAAAGCCTAGGGATACGAGTTTGATTAAATTATGGTAGCCTTCTTCATTTTCCACAAGCAAAACCAAGTGTTGGGAATTGCCGTCTTCGCGGCGTTCTTTTATATGGCGGGAAGTAGGGGCCACATAAACTTCGCAGCCCAAAATAGGCTTGATGCCTTCTTTTTTTGCCGTTTTATAAAAATCAATTGCGCCATACATAACGCCGTGGTCGGTTATGGCTATGCTGTTCATACCCATTTCCTTTGTGCGGGATATGAGCTCGTCTATCTTTGCGCTGCCGTCCAGCAGGCTGTATTCCGAGTGGACGTGCAGGTGTACGAATGGCTGCGTGTTTGTTTGTGTATTTGATTCCATAGGAATGCCCCTTTGGTAATAAAGTATGTTATAGTATAACAGGAAATTGAACTACCGGAAAGTGAGGAGTAGCATAATGATAACCCCCGTCTCAAAAGAAAATGAACGAGAATGGGCCGCATTAAATGTTGCGCTATGGCCTGATTGTGACATTGAAGAAGTACTCCAAGAACGCGCAGCCGGAAAACGCCCAAATGAATTTTTGTACTACGCAGGTGACGAAGCGGTTGCTTTTGTAAGCCTCTCTCTGCGTCACGATTATGTAGAGGGCACAGAATCCAGCCCCGTTGGTTACCTTGAAGGCATATATGTAAAGCCGGGCTTCCGCAAATGCAATATTGCCAAGGCATTAGTCGCGTTTGCAAAAGACTGGTCCGTTAAAAATGGATGCAGCGCGCTTGCTTCGGATTGCGAATGGGACAATGAAGCCAGCCGGTTGTTTCATAATCGAGTAGGGTTTACGGAGGTTAATAGGATTATTTGTTTTGCGATGGATTTGAAGTGAGCCATTCGCATAATACGGCATTATCTCATTTGTGCTGCAAACAATTTACAAATCGTACATATTTTATTCAAAGGTATGCGGTATAATTATATTTAGTTGTGGTATTCATTGCAGTTGGCAATAAAATCTGCCCAACCAATTTCTCACTCAGGCACCTGGTAACAGAATCGAATCAGGGCGTGTTGCCGGAGACCACAATGTATAAAAAAAGAGTACGTTGTCAACAATTTCCATGAATAATTGTAGCACATTGGCGTAGCTTTTATGCTTTATCGGGTCAAATGAAATAAATAAAAATTTTTACTAAAGGAGTGAATGATATTTGAGACTACCCAACAACTATGGAAACATAAGCAAATTATCCGGCAAACGGCGCAATCCATGGCGCGTACGTAAAACGATGGGCTGGATTATTAACGAAAAGACCGGCAAACGCAAACAGCAATTTCAAAATATCGGGTACTATAAAACCCACCAGGAGGCAATCCAAGCTCTTGCCGAGTATAATGCAGACCCCTATGATATTGACAATAATATAACTTTCGAGGAGCTGTATGTAAGGTGGAAAAACCAAAAGTTCCCAATGCTTTCCAAGTCGGCAATAAAATCGCACAATGCGGCGTATGCCACGTGCGCACCGCTTTACAAGCTAAAATTTTCCCAACTTCGCTTGTCACACTTGCAAGAAATCATTGATACATGCGGGAAAAATCACCCTTCGCTCATTAGAATTAAAGTTTTATACAGCCAGCTTTATGTATACGCAATTCAAAATGAAATTTGCAAAAAGAATTACGCACCATTTGTGGATGTCGCCAGACATAAGGAACGTCACAAAGAGAAAATACACAAGCCCTTTAACGACACAGAAATAGCAACCTTGTGGGATAATGCCCATGACGAATGTGTCCAAATTATTCTTATGATGATTTATTCCGGTGTTCGGATATCAGAGCTGCTTAATTTGAAAAAGTGTAATGTCCACCTTAAAGAGCGGTACTTTGATATTACGGATTCAAAAACGGAAGCAGGCGTGCGTTCGGTGCCTATCGCCGCCAAAATCTTGCCATTTTTCGAAAGCTGGATAGGACGCAGCCATGGCAGCGAATATGTGCTTAGTTTGCCGGATGGCAGACACTTCACGTACCATCACTTTTTCAATTCCTGCTGGAAGCCTTTGCTTGACAAATTAGGTTTGGATCACTTACCGCACGATACCCGGTACACCACGGTATCCTTGCTGGCAAAGGCAAACGTGAACCAGACCATTATAAAAAAGATTGTTGGCCACAGCAGGGCACAATCTTTAACAGAGCGGGTATATACCCACTTTGATATACAGCAGCTTGTGGACGCTATAGACTTAATTTAGGGAGTGTTTCCGCGATAAGAATATGCAGACGGATAGGTATTTCGTCCGTTAACGGAAACACACCCCGGTTGAAAAAATTCCCCCAGGAGGTATAACATGGACGATTTTAATATTATAAACACGCCCGCAACTTTTGAAGAACCAAAGCCAGTTATCGAAGAGCCAGCCCCACCAAAACGCAAAGGGCGTAATTTTTTACTCATCGCACTAATCATCATTATAGGCAGTGCAACTTTGGGCGTTGGTATAGGCATTGGCAATGCCGTAGCGCAAAACTTTATACAGGAAACAGTAGAATACGATGCTCCTACAGATATGCACATTACATCCGTAAGGGTTAACCCCCTTGCAATACCCATTAACCCGCAAGACCCTAGCATTGCAGACATCATCCCACAAGTTAAGGACGCTGTTGTAAGTATCAGCGTACTATCTGGCGCAAACCGCCCGTTTGGCATGGATATGCCCGGTTCCGGCTCCGGTTTCATCTTCTACCAGGATGATGACTCTGTTTTTATCGCAACCAATAACCACGTTATAGAAAATGCCACCACAATCACCATTTCTTTGGACGATAACGAAAATGTCGTTGCCTACGTTGTGGGCACACATCCCGCTTCCGACCTTGCGGTAATTGCCGTAAGCAGGGCAGACCTTGCGGAAAAAGGCGTGCCATATACAGTTGCCGTGCTGGGCGATTCCGATATTATGCGCATGGGTGATACCGTTCTGGCCATTGGCAACGCCATGGGCGAAGGCCAAACCGTAACCAAGGGAATTGTTAGCGCGCTAAACCTTACCATTACCGTAGGCGACCTTAATATGAGAAACCGCCTAACATTAGATGTCATGCAAACCGACGCGGCGGTAAACCGCGGCAACAGCGGCGGCCCGCTTCTTAACCATGATGGCGAAGTTATTGGCGTTGTAACGGCCAAAATGATGGGTAACGACATTGAAGGAATGGGCTATGCCATACCCATTAACCACGCATATGTTATCCTGCGAGATTTGAAGGAGACAGGCGCGGTACGCCAGCCATTTATAGGTATTCATCACGATGAAATTTCGGAGTTTTTACGTGAGTTGTTCAACTTGCCTTATTCCGGCGTGCTCATACGCCACGTGGTTCCAGATAGCCCTGCTGAATATGCTGGGCTTATGGAAAACGACTTGATTATTTACTTTAACGGTGTACGCACCGCCGGAAGGGATGCGTTTGTTTCAGAGCTGCTAAACCACCGCCCGGGCGATGAAGTGGTGATTACCGTGTTTCGGGATGGCAGCCGGGTAGATGTGAATGTGACACTTGGGATAATGCGGCACTAAACCTCTTAGAGCGGTTTGAATTCAAAACCGTCTTGTGTGCTAAAACATAAACCGCTGAACTTCAGAAAGCCCTATTAAATTAAGAACAGGCATAAAAGCCTGTTCTTAATTTAATAGGCTATAAAGGAGCTTTTGACATGGACGCAGATTTACGCAGGGAATATGTGCTGACTAAAATCAGGCATCAGGTTCAAAACAAACCTGTTAGCGCTTCTTTTCTGGCAAAAGAGTTAAATGTAAGCCGGCAAGTTATCGTTGGTGATGTTGCGCTGTTGCGCGCGCAAGGACATGAAATAATAGCAACTGCGAGGGGATACATGATTCCCCATTTTAATGAAATAAACCAATACGTAGGTAAAATTGTTTGCCAGCACACACCAAGCGATACAAAAAGTGAACTGTATACCATTGTAGATTTAGACGCAGTTGTTGTAAATGTAGTAGTAGAGCACGGGTTTTATGGCGAAATTACAGGTTGTCTTAACCTTACAAGCAGAAAAGATGTTGATATTTTTATCGGCAAAGTTGAAGCATCGGAAGTTAAGCTATTATCGGAGTTGACTATGGGTATACATATGCACACGATTGCCTGCCGTAATAAGGCCCATTTTGACGAAATTGTTCAGGCGTTAAAAGCTGTAGGATTTATTTATCAAAATTAGTGGTTGACAAAAATGCCATAGCCCCCTATGATTACATATGTCATGACACATGTAATCATAGGGGGCTGATTTTTTATGCTAGGTGTTAACCTACTATTTGCCGGATTTGCCTTAACATTAAATGGGGCAAGCTATATCACGGCTTTTGACAATAAAGTAAAAGGCATTGTAAACATTCTTGTCGGGATTGTAATTGGAATAAACGCAGTTTTTCAAACTGCCCAGGCAAACTGCCATGTCACATTTGGATTTTCGGCAGCAATGTGGCTGTTCGCACTCAATTACTTTGTCATTGCAGCGCATATTTTCTGTAAAAGTGAAAACTGGAAAGTATTTGGCATGTATGGATTGTTTGCATCTGTAGTTTCTTTTACATTTGCAGGGGAAGCAATTTTTACAAACGCGCCGGGGATAATGGTTTACTTATGGTGCATGTGGGGTGTTTTGTGGGCACAAAGCTTTTTTGCTATTGTACGGGGCAATAAAGCAATTGACAAACTTACCCCGCACATTCTCATTCTCAACGGCATTGCAAGCACGTTTATTCCCGGGTTTTTAATTTTGCTGGGGATTGTATTATAAGGAGGCACACGTATGAACGTACTCATTATTGTAGATATGCAGAAAGACTTTATTGATGGCGCACTAGGCACAGCAGAAGCCGCCGCCATTGTAGATAACGTTGTTAAACGCATCCAAAATTCTGCAGGCGAACTGATACTATTTACAAAGGACACGCACCAAGAAGATTATTTGAGCACTACTGAAGGGCAAAAATTACCTGTTCCCCACTGTATAGAAGGAACAGATGGCTGGCAGATAAACGGGGCCATTCTTGATGCCTGGCATAACAATGCCCACACAATCAAGTTACCCGAGTTACCGGATAACACCTTTACAAAGCCTGTTTTTGGCAGCGTTGACCTGGTGCGTTTTCTTAAAGCCCGTGAATCTGATATTACAGAAATTGAAATATTGGGCTTGTGTACGGATATTTGCGTGGTGTCCAACGCTATCATGATTAAAAATGTCATGCCAGATATCAAAATCAGTGTAAATGCGCATTGCTGCGCCGGAGTTACACCTCAAAGCCATACAGAGGCGCTTAACGTAATGCGCATGTGTCACATTGATATTTTATGTGTTGGTATTGAGCATTAGTCATGTTTTGGCATAGGTGTTACAGCGCCTTGTAAATCCTTGCGGCAGTAGTATCTGTTGTTTTTTGGTATTTCGTTATTTGACCAGCACATAATGCTGGCTTATACTCATTCCAAAAATACCACCCACAAAATCTCCTATGCTGCCGATTTTGTGTTGAAACTTAACCGTTATATACGGCACTCTTTTTCCTTCTACACTTTTTGTTTTAAGCATTTCCCCAGTAATAAACGTATCCGGTATCCTATGGCTTGACACATAAAACGCCCCTGTAGTGCTTGCATCTACTCCATTTTCTGTGGCAAAAAATGTGTCATTAATAAATATATCCCATGAACGGCCCACATCAGCCTTTGCAAGGATTATATTTAGGTAGTTTGCGACATTCTCAGTTATTGGCAATTCGTAGCTAAACCAACTGTCCTTACCTTGTGCATGGCGGTATGACCTGTCATTCCACATACCTGTGCCAGAGCCACTTGACTGCATATTAAATTCGCCCTCGTAAGCGTGATTGTCAAAGCTGGTCAAATACGCAGAGGAACCCGCTTTGTTAAGCAATTCGCCTTGTTCTGCCAAAATTGCCGATTGAGCGGCGAGGTATTTCAAATCTGCCAGTGTAATATAAAGTGCGTAACGCTGTTTGTATTGCCTGTAGTGCGGCGTGTAGATAAGTTTATCGTCCATATTTGTGCCTTTTAGCTTAAATTGAATCAATCCATCCTTCGAATCCTCAATACGGATAAGGTTTTTAGTTACATTCGCTTTCCATTCCTCAACGGATATTCCATTTGTTATTTCTATTGCGTTTGGCGCATCCGGGTCACGTACAGCTACTAGTACCAAAATACCGTTTGGCGAAGCTGCGTCCATATTCCATTTGCCAAGCCCGGCGCTTAATACTGTCGGGCCATATCGGAAAGCCACGATATTTGGATTATCTGCCAAAGCGTCGAGTGATACTTCCATAGGGAATGTAAGCTCAATTTTATCGCCATTTGCAAAGTTACTTATTATAATATAGCCGCTGGATATTTCGGGCATTTGAACTGTACCATTGATTTTAACTATCGGGCTGCCCGTACACCAATTTGGAACACGAAAGCAAAGCGTTGTGCCGTGTGCAATAATTCCGCCATCAATAGAATATATCGTAAATGTTGCAGTGTCGCTATTGGGCATGTTGGCAACGTGCACCAGTTTCATATTGCGCTGAGTATATGCGAAGTTTGAGCTGAAATACATATTTATATACACACGTTCGTTATCCACAAAGTACAAGGAATCTTGCAATTTTGCAAAGCTTTCAACCCCTGTTCCGTTGCAGCACCAAAATCGGTTGATTCCAAACAATTTATTATATCCGGTTCCCATTGGCTGAAAATATGTCACTGCGCCCGTCTCCGGGTTTTGGGAAGATAAAACCACATTGATGAATGTGTTCTCATAGTAATCCGCATACTTTTTATCTTTTGTAACTTTGAACAATTCACGGGCGAGTTTTAGCATATTATAACCGTTACAAGTTTCGTGCGTATCGTCTCTGTTGATGTTTTCTGCCAATGTGTTAGGCGCGTGAAAATGTTCACGAACGCTGTTGCCGCCGGTTATATACGTATGCCCCATAAGTACGATGTCAAAAAAGTTTTTAGCAGCAAGTAAATATTTGGGCAAGTGATTTTGCTCTTCTTCAGTGAGCTTCGCGTAAAATTCCGGGTTTTGTGTCAATGTTGTGTACCGCTTTAACGCACCAATCAATTTAGGAATCTGCGTATTGGCGTGTTTCCCTTGCAGCACATCATGTCCCTCGGCAAGGGCATTAAACAGCGATACTTCGTCGAAGCACTCTGCGCAGGTTTTGAATCTGCCGTCACCGGTTAGGCGATAGAGCTCATAAAAAGCATCATTCATACCGCCATATTCTATGTGAAGCAATTTCTGCCTGTTTTGAGCGGTGTAACGGGAGGCGCGTACATTGTAAAAATATTCGCCAAAGTTTTGGGCAATTGAGAGTGCTCGTTTTCCAATGGCATGGTCTGTAACATATGCGCATACATTAATTAAGCCCGCAAGCACTTTATGAAGATTGTACCACGGTACCCAAACTTGTCCATTTGTTGGAAGTCCCATACCGCCATTCATACCATCTAACTCGTCTAAGCGTCCATCACCAAACGGCCCGATATACCCCGCACGTTTTGGGTGGTTTACGGCAAAAGCATCTTTGCATTTTTTGAGCTCTGTAACACATATTGTGATTTTATCCAGCAGTTGCGCTTTTAATTTTTCGTCATCGCTTGCGCCATAGGCAAGCGCCAACGCAGACATATAATGTCCAAACATATGACCACGGAAATTGTGGCTTTCTGAGCGTTCCCAGGTGGGTTCGTTGTTTAGATGCTCGTAAGGCTCTGCTCCTGTAGGACGTGGCAACCCTGCGGTGGTATAAAAGTGTGCAAGAAACCTCAATGGTTCGAGTGATAATAAGTGTATAATGTTTTGCTGTTCTGCGTTAAGTAAAAATGGATCTGTAAGCATGGTAACTTCCTTTCTTATTTATGTGACGCAAGAAAATGCATCTTTGCGCCAAGCGGAGCAAAGATGCATTTTCTATGCAGTGATACTAGGGCGTGTTCCCACTATAAGAATACACAGACGGTTGGTTGCAAGCAACCAACATGCGAGTCTGATTTTTCGCAGGTTCAAGTGATTTTTGACGTGGCGTGCTAGAGGCACGCAAGGAAAAAAGCACGCAGAAGATGCGGAAATATCAGCCGCAAAGATGTGCATTCGTTAGTGGGA
>Ga0123355_10004811_pt1 | contig 19650 bp, 12 predicted proteins | sample TergutEmb28metaG_3_FD_89872 | JGI IMG/M metagenome (GOLD analysis project Ga0123355, IMG submission 89872) | Embiratermes neotenicus P1 segment gut microbial communities from Petit-Saut dam, French Guiana - Emb289 P1 | ecosystem: Host-associated > Arthropoda: Insects > Digestive system > Gut ...
TGTGTGTGGTTGTTTGTTGATAAAGGGGGGGAGGGAGAGGGGGGGGGGGGGGGAGGAAGGGCAGAGAGAGAGAGAGAGAGAGAGAGAGAGAGTGTGTGCATGTGTGAATGCTATTTGGTATAAGATTATGCTGATATACTTGGGTTTTCTATGAACCATAGGTTAGACATAACAATGCAGTTCTCCTTGTCTGGTAGGAAGATTGAATTTCAGTAGAGTATATTTGTGAGCAATTAATGTATGCTGTGAATTAGCTGTGGAAGTGATAGTGGCAAAAAAGCACGAGTAATTGAGGACATGGCTATTCCAGAGTTATTTTATTTTAAATTAATTCTTATTGTATCACACATCCACAGTAGTGGGGAAATTAGAATTCCTAGTAGGTGTCAGTGATCCAGAAATTAAATAAATTTGTAAGGAAAGGCTTGTGAACTGGTACCTGGAAGGGTTCATCTTACTGTAGAATCTACAGGAGCTCATATTAATTACTAAATAACTAGCCATGTTTTATTTTTAATAAATATTTTGATGTGGAAGATATTTATTTACTCTAAGTTACACAGGACTGTAAATTACATAGCACTGATTCAGAAAATTACTCGTATGCAGCTTTACACTATTTTGTATTATTCATCTTCTAAAGAGCACTTTTCAACAAAGTATATGATATGAAGAAGAATTTAAACTCGTCTAAGTAATATTTAAGATTTATGTTTGATATCGTTTAGGTGTGGACTGGAAGTCTCTTACTATCCCAGCTTGTCTGCCTATCACTACTGATTACTTCCCTGACAAGCGCAGTCTTCAGAATGACTATGTTGTTTCTGATTACAATCTTCTTCCTGATGATGTAAATGCAGATTTTGCACAGCAGAGAGCAATCTACAAGAAACCTTTAACTACTGCAGAAGTGTTTAAAGAATTGGTTTCACAGAGACTTGCTCAGGTTAGTTGAAACTTACTGATGAATTAGCACACATAAATGTTTTAGTAGTAGTCCGGCTACTGGTTTCCATATCCTTGCCACTGCTGCAGTCTTAGGATAAGGTATTTTTTGAAGATGTAGAGCATAATACAGATTTGTAGCATACTTGAATTTGGGAATAATAAAATGTTTTTACTTGTCTGAAATTTAGAATAGAATTCTAACATACAGGTTTAACCACTGTTGACTGTGTGTTACACTATTGCAGCACAGCTAGTACAGCATTGTATAGTAATCTGGGATTTAAAATTGAACCACTAGCTCTGTGGTACTAGGTGATTTAAAGCTCATCATTCCTGGACAATAAAGGTTAAAGAATTGCGCTGTACTATTGCCATCAGAACCAACAAATGAATGAGTCAGCAGCATCTTCTTGTTAATGCCATTGTTTGTAACTGACTACAAGATGTTGCAGAAGAGTTAACATGCCTGTTTTGTATTCAGGAAGTCTGAGGTTCATTTGTTGTTCATGTATTATATACTTCTTATCATTCTGACTCCTTATTCAAAAATCATCACATCAGTACAACATAATATTTTTTAAAGTGGATGCACCAGTCACATTTAATTTACAGTGTGTTATTCAAATATAATTATATTATATTATGTTATGTTATTTTGTATTATATTATATTGTTACAGAATACATTAATAACAATTCTGCACTGAGAGAGATGTACTGTCACTGCCCAATACTCTCAAGTTCTTCTGCTAGCCTACATCTCAATATCCACCTAGAAGATCACCATCATTTTATAATATTACTTAAAAAATTTGTGAAGTTTTAACAACAAATTTTATAAAATCATCAAACCCTTTTTTTTAATGTATAGTACATCTTACAATACCTCCATCTTGATGCAAGATGAGATCTGGTCCATAACATTCATAGCATTATAATATGTATTTCCTACTATGATTATGTGCTCAGCCTGAAGATGGCTTTTATAGCTGAAACATGTTACTGATGATTACTTATAGATGAACGTGTGTTTAGACTTGATTTACAATTGTTTTATTTACTAGTATTTTTAAACACAATGGGGATGCCTTGGCAAAAAACACCGTTACACTGTTTAATCATTATGGTTGAAAAGGTGTTGTTAAGTAAACAAAGCACCAAGACCCTTGTTACCAGCTTCAGTAGTAAAGTATGGCCACTGTTTGACTGAGTAGTTTGGAGGCCTTGCATAGAAGCTGACATTCACTTAGTTGATCCGTTACATTTTTAGAACCTGAAGATTTATCACTAAACCCACAAAACACCGTAAGCCATTCCAGCCTGTGTCCACCTTAATGGGTGTTAGCCACTCCATCTTTAATGTGTTTGACCTAAATTTTTCTGCCAGTTAGAATGTATTCAAACATTAACTTTGGAATGCATGACCAGATAATGTGTCCCTTATCATCGTGTTTTCCAGGAAGCTAACTGCGTTGTTAACCTTTTGGCGCCAGAATTATTTTTTTAATTTTAGCACACTCTCTATATAAAATGTGAATAATACAGGAACCAAATATGTTAGATTTATGAAACAAACTGCATTTTGAAGAGAAAAAAAAACAGACAGTATATACCATGTTTAAAATATTCAGTACCTATATTTGTTGAATAAATATATAAAATGAAACATTTAGAGGTTAGCAGTGCGGTACGACCACTATTGACAGTATAGTTCCTTAACCTTTTGGCACCGGAATTATTTTTTTTTAATTTTGCATATCCTGTATATAAAATGTAAATAAAACATGAACCAAATACAATAGAATTATGAAACAAACTGCATTTTGAAGAGAAAAAAACGGAGAGTATATACCACATTTAAAATATTCAGTACCTATATGTGTTGAATAAATATATAAAATGCAACGTTTAGAGGTTAGCGGTGCGGTACAACCACTATAGTCATCATTAGGCATCAAAGAGTTAATTAACCTTTATTGTCCAGCCTTTAAATCCCAATATAGAGCCAGAGTTATTTTTGCATTTAAATGCCCTTGCCTGCACGTGTGTGGCCCAGCATTTTTCCATTCATGTGCGAAGAGTTTTGTTTAACAGGACATGGGTAACTCTTCAGTTGATAAAGGTTAATCTCTACTTGTATGTTCATCAAAAAGGTGTTGCAGGTGGTTTTGTAAGTTGTCATTCTGCTATTATTCTCCTTCTCAGGGTTTTCAGTTGATTGTCTTGTCTGAGCAAAGTTCAAAGAAAAAAGCACGTACCCCTGGCAGTAATTCTGTCTCCACTGCACCTGGCGTTGTAAGCTCACTTGTGATGTCTCGCCCTTGTGATATTGAACCAACAGAAGAATATTTTCTCAGTATTGGGAGAGTGTTCCACAAGATATCACTCAGCGGATCAGCCATTACTGTCACGAGATACAGACCCAGGTACCATTTTGTTCTGTAATATACATTTCATTGACATTTAACTCATGCTGTGGTCTCTGTGAATGAAGTTAATGTAAAAGGGGAAACCAGCATATCTTATGTAATTCACATGTTATAATTTCCATAGTAAGAATAAGGTGTTGGAGGTCTGCACTGATGGTATAAGGCAAACTTCATTTTGTCTTTTTATTGTTATAGATGGTCTTGTGTCAGGTGGTTTTGTTCTATAGATATTTTACTGTAATATAGTGTTTTTAAATATTTCTAAGCATGAAAACAGAAAAATACTGGCAAAACTGGTAATGAATTTGTTATAAAAATATGTGTATAATTTGGTTTTACACAGTAAATAAATTAAGAGCTAGGTGTTCCTGTAGGTAAACATCATGCCCTGTGGGCATACAGGAGTCATGGAGGTAAAAGTCCATATGTTCCTGACCTTGATTTCATTCTAATCCAGTACTCAGATCTCTTTGACCATAATTACCTAACTTCATGGAGCAGAGTCATTAAAAGTAAGTGGGTCGTCAGCTATTTAAGAAATTAATTGCCCATTTTTTTTTAAACTTGAAGGTTCTTTACCATATTCACAAGAGCCAACTACTTTTTCCTGTTTGGAGACAGATGAATACAGTTCACATTTGCCCATCTCTGCTTAGGTCTTCCAAGTGGTCTCTTCCCTCAGATTTCCCAACAAAAGCTTACATCTTTCTCTTCCCATGTTTGCCATATGCCCAGCCCACGTCATCCATGATTTGATTGCCTTTCATCATCATGGCATGACATGTCTTGGTTGGGCATGGAGAAAGCAGCCTTAAGATATGGGCATAGATGTGAATATATTGAATGAGCAGTCACAGAGAGCTGACAAGGAGTTATTCTCCAACTTAGGGATTGGAAAAGGCGCTAACATCTCCTGGCAATAAAGAACGAGTGTGTTGAAAAAGGCTTTCGACTATGAAAACAAAAATACTTGCATAACCCAACACAGAATTGAATATGAAAATAGTGAAACAGTTTGGTTCTTTTAAAGAGTAGAAGTCAGGTCTGATTGTCTTTGTACCACAGCACTATGTGAAGAGGAGATGTAGGATGCATGGAAGTATGGGTTTATGCATTGACACTCGCTGGAGGTAAGTAGCTGCTAAACAGCCAAAGAAAGGGGTGCTGGTGCCCATTTGATAGGAAGCTTAGTGAACCCTTAGCTCATCGGGACATGGTGGTGAAGAGAATTGTTACTAAACCTTCCTAGAATTGAATCCCAGTTGTTAAACTGGTAGCCATTTACTTTACTTCTTTGCAGTGTTGGCTCCTTGTAAAAACAGTAGCCATTGATATTATAGTAAATGAATTTATGAAATATATTCCAGTCTTGTGTAAACTACAAATGGACATTGGAAAAGAGATGCAGGGACTTTGTAAGAAAGAAGAGAAGAATGTTTTCTGGAGCTGGATGGCATGTCTTGTTGGAGAGAGAAACACATTATTGTCCATTGTGTTGATGTGTGAAGCTGACTCATATGAATAATAGCAGTATGATAGAGTAAATTGTCCGTCCCTCTTGTACTAGGTAGAATATAAAAGCTCAGAATGTAGTATTAAAGTGTGTAACACTCCTGCTTAATATTTGAGGTGATCCCATTTCAAATCTACTATGACTGGATTTTTTTTTTTTAGTTTCTATCAGTTGTTCCAGACAAATGCTGGGATATATTTTTCAAACAGTGTGCATATTGCCATCCATGTCAATTTACAAGTCATTCTGACATTTGAAACTACAGAACTTAAACATTTTGTAAAGTATTTTTAAATGAACCAAGAATCTGTCAATATAAGACTGTTTCTCTGCTTTCAGACATCCGTACCCACCATTTAATATTCATTACCGTTACCGGTTTCATGCCCCTCACCATGACAACTATGAAGTATCGTGGGTATCATTCACAACAGAAAAGTTAGAAAATTTTAATTGGAACTACCTGGATCACTACATTTGTACGAGAGGAGACACAGATTTTGCTCTTGCAGAGGTAAGGTAATTTTAACCCACTGCTCACCTTACTCAGACTGGCATACCACATTTTATCCTATTATGGCCTGTCATTGCCTACCATATTTTGTGGACCATAAGATGCGCTTTCTTTTTATGGGAAGTACTATGTACAAATCATACATGTCTTTTATTCCGAAGGCAATCAATACTATCTTCAATGCAGCTCAGGTTCCTGTATTTGCTGAAGGATAATGGTGGTTGTTATGTGACTTGTTCTTGGAGGCAGAGAAACAAAGCCTTGTTTTACTTTACCTTAGTTGTTCAGTAGCACACAGTGATACTGCATTTATTGAAAGTAAATTTGTCCTTTGATTTGAATGTGTGATAAACAGACAAGGACTCCATATGCTGTAGGTTTCAAATTAAATTCCAGGTCACATCAAATTAAATTAAACCTAGAAAATGATACATGAATGAAAGCAAGAGGAAGAATTGCAGTAATTAGAGAAGAGTAAATGCTCCTTGCATGTATGTTGCATAATTCCCTACCTAGTAGCAAAGGCGAGGAACTGGATAAAGACTACAGAAGCAAAGGAATTTATGTATCTGCAAGACTGATCATTTTTTAAGTGAGAATATTTGTGGTGGCACACAACATCACCAATTCTGCTGGCCAAGCTTTTTGTTGTTAAAGGTTTATGAAGAGGCAGGGACTATCGCACATGAGACACTTGCGAAGTCTTTCGAGAAATATGGTATCAGTAATGCCCTTGATGTTACTGAAGGTGATGTACTGTTTGAAGAAAATGGATTCTCCAGTGAATCTGATATTAGTGATGATTCTAAGGGTTTTGTGACCAGTAGAGGCTTGATACTGCACTGCCCTTTTGTTAAGTAAATATGTGTAAACTGGAGCTGAAAGTGTACATAAAATATTTTTCCTCTAAATTTGCTTTCTAAAATCTTGGTGCCTCTTGGAGTCCGGGAAATATGTTAATTCACAGAATCGCCTTACCTTCATATGTCATCGTGAAATTAAGGTGAGAATTTTGAACAAATATGAATATATATTTGAGGGATTTAAATGATAAAAGAGTGTTACCTTTCACTGCCATTAAGTTCCATATCCAGCCTATAGAGGTTCTTCAAAAAAAAATATTTTCCTTTATGGAGAGGTCAAGTGGATGGTAAATTTTTTGTGACTCCACTTCTTTCTGATGTTAATGCATCAGTGTTATTTTAATGTCCTGTGGCCATACACATCACTAGAACAAGAGTAAAAATTTCAAGCTTTTGGTGCCATGGACTAGTGATGATTTACATGGCTTGCATATGTACTATTTGGAGTGTGTACGAGGGGGTACCCAAAAATAACGAGATTTATTTTTAAAATCATATATTTCTCTGAACATTTTCAAAATGTAATCATCCTCAAAATACTCTCCTTGAGAATCAATACACTTATTCCACCGCTTTTTCCATTGTTCAAAACAGTTCTGGAACTCTTGCAAAGTAATAGCCTTCAGTGCCTCCGTGGTTATTTCCCTCACCTCCTCTCCATTCTGAAAACGCTTTCCTTTAAGGTCCCTCTTCATTCTTGGAAACAGGAAAAAATCACAGGTTGCCAGGTCCAGGGAGTAGGTGGGGGTGTGAAGCCATTGTCATCCCGTTTTTCGTGAGAAACTGCTGCACACTCAATGCTGTGTGGGCGGGAGCATTGTCGTGATGCAGAGGCCACTCACCTGACTGCCACAATTCGGGGCATTTTCTTCGCACAGCATCACGCAATTGCTTGAGCACTTCAAGGTGAAACATCTGGTTAACAGTCTGACCTTGTGGTACGAATTCAGAGTGGACGAGCCTTTTGATGTCAAAGAAGCAGATCAACATGGTTTTCACATTTGATTTGACTTGCCTCGCCTTTTTTGGTCTCGGAGATGATGCACTTTCCATTGACTTGATTGTTGCTTTGTCTCCGGGTCATACCCATAACACCACGATTCATCTCCTGTGATGATTTTGGACAAAAAGTCTGGATCAGTTTTCAGTTGATCTTTCATTTCACGGCACACATCAAAACGATTGGCTCTCTGATCCTCCGAGAGCAAGTGAGGAACGAATTTCGCAGCGACTCGTTTCATGTGAAGTTCTTCTGTTAAAATTCGTTGACATGACCTCCACGAAACTCCAGTCAATGCTTCCAACTCGTCGATTGTTCGACGACGATCGAAAATTATCGCATCACAAATTTTTTGAATGTTTTCACCAGTTTTGCTTGTTGTAGGGTGCCCAGATTGAGTTTGGTCTTCAAGTAACATGTCACCACGTTTGAATGGAGAAAACCATTCGTAAACCCTTGCCTGGCTCAAAGCTTCTTCTTTAAAAGCCTCTTGAAGCATTGTGACAGTTTCTGCTGCTGTTTTCCCCAAAAGGAAACAAAACCTGATGTAAACACGTTGTTCTGTTAAGTCTGCCATTGAAAAATCGACGCAAACAATGACAGAGGCTCAAGAAAAAAATCACACGGACCCTATAGACCTTTCCTCAAGGACACCACTTGGCCAACTGATGCAGAGGGCAGTCATGTACACGCACCAAGTGGGAGCAGACGGAAGTACTGCCCCTCTCCCCTCAAGAAAAAAATTCTCGTTATTTTTGGTTCCCCCCTCGTATTTGGAAGGCCCACTGTCCACCAACATCATGTTAATTGAAAAACATGTTCTGCCATTGTGGAATATTGTCATGTGCACAGATGGACAGTCACAGTTAACATATTTTTTGCCTTCCAGCACTGAATTTCATCTCACACCAAAAATGAAAATAGCTGTTGGCGAGCTCAGGGTATTTTAAAAAATGGGTGACATAACATCAACAGGAGGATGCATACAAAATACTTTTCCTTGGTTAGTCCTGTATGGGTTTTCAGTGGTTCTCATACTCCTAATTTTACTGAGCCCAGTATAATGAACTGTTCACCTGTTTTTAGTTTTTATTCAGTGATGCTGTCAGTTTGGAGGATAATAGCATTCATGGCATATGAAAGAAGTGTGAGTATGGAATATTGATGTTGATGGTGGAAAGCCCAAGTATTCGGAGAGAAACCTGTAACAGTGCTAATTTGTCTACCAAAAATTCAAATGAACGGTCATGCTATCAAACCTTGACCTACAAGATGATAAGCCAGAAACTAACCATTTGGGCCACTGTGTGGCCTTAAGACTGTCTATTCATGTATCCCCTTATCCTACTGTAAATGTCTGTAAATACATATGCTTTTGCTTACTCGCTGGCACACGTGTGGCCCCCCCCCCCCCCCCACACACATACACACACACGCACACACACACACACACACACAAGTTTTATGAATATCTGTTTCACACATTTTTCTTGTTTTACCAGTAATAATTTTCTTTATTTAAAAGGCCCAAAAGTATTGGCGCTATCGTGTTTATCTTCTTCCCCTGAATCATCAGGCTACAAAGAAGATACTGGAAGGTTCTGAGCACTGTAATATTTACACAGTTCCCACTCTGGAGGAGCAGGGTCATTTGGTTGAAAATTTCCTACGATTTCTGGAGACTTGGATCAATAGAATTCGTCGACCAAACACCTGCAAGACATCAAGGGTAAGGCAGCTGTTTTGATATATGTATGTATGTTTGTGTGTGTGTGTATGTATGTGTGTGTGTGTGTGTATAAAATGCATATGTGGTTTTTCTGAAGCATGAAGCAATGATTCTGGATTTTTGAGATTGATAATTGTGTTCTTGCAAATTAATATGTATGTCAGAAGTCCGTTTTTGGAATGATAGCCTGTCAGTTTAATATTATATTTCTGTCATAGTAGATTTTTGAACATATACTAGTGTTCTTGTTTATAACATAAAAGTTTGAGTTTTTAAATGTAAATGCATGATTTCAGGTGTATTATTTTATATAAGTTGTGTTTTTAGTTCTGAAATGTAATTTGAGCTTTGCCTTTAGTTTTAAGTTTTTTTTTATGCAGCACAGTACTTCAGAAGTCTTAATGTGCCACTAAATCTGTGAGCTACATACACTAATTTAATCGTCGCTTGTGTACTGAATTACTATTCTTATTAAGTGATTTTGTTGAACAGAGCTGGCTTACACACTTGTTTTTGTTATTCAGTATTATAAATTAGTCTTTGTAATAGGTGAAACAATTTGAACATCCATTTTCCTCTTATACAGGACATTGTTTTTGAATGGTATCACTCAGCCACTGTCCCTTGCACACAGTAGGAATGCTTTTTGTTTTTGACTGCCTTGAAGTGTTTATGCAGGCAACCAAATGTAGCAAGTAATAATCACTCTTATGTCTTAGTTGGGGGGTTCTGGGTCTGAATATGAGCCTGGAGGCCAACTTTCTTGGCTGAGACAGTCTCTCCACCAAGTGCCAGCTTACTGTGTTCACCTTGTATGTGTGCACGCATGCGCGCGCATGTGTGTGTGTGTGGGGGGGGACATGGGTAGGTATGTGATTCTTGGAATTAATTGCTGCAAGGACAGGAATTTGATGAGGTAGGACATTTCTAACTACAAACTTTGTTTTGCCATCAACACTTTCATGTAATTTTATTACAGACATTTACAGAAGACATTTGGATTTGTTTGTTGGTGATAATGAAATTCATGGAAATCACACAATAACTAGACCATTTTGCCAAGAACACTTTGCATACAGACATTTTTACTGCTTGAGGTGTGTTCAGAATTGGTACATTGTCTTGACAGGTCATTACATGATTTTCATGGGTGAATATAACAGTTATAGAATTATTGAATATACACTTTAAAGAACTTTATGTTTTCATGATTCTCTTCTTATCTAGTGTTCTACTAAACCTGTATATTCAGTATTAAAGATTGCTTTGTTGAGTTTAGATATTCTTGACAATTTTGTATTGTAGGAAAAATATTTTTCAAGTGCATAGAAATTGTTTTCTCAATGGATTTTATGCTCATAATTCAGTATTAAATTCAAAACGGAAACTGTTTCGAGGGTTGGATGAAACCTTGCCATATGCTTGTAGAATATCTAGTTGATTTGATGTTTGTGTGACCATGCATCATTGATACAATAATATAAACAGCCAACTAGATGCAGCAATAACAAATTTTATTGATAATTATAATCAGCTCAACATGTTTTGGGCGATAATTTCGCCCAGAACATGTTGAGCTGATTGTAATTATCAATACAATTTGTTATTGTTCATCTAGTTGACAGTTTGTATTATTGTATCTAGTTGATTGTTGAAAAAATTAATGTAGGACTCCACATACACATTGGACCTCTGATTTTGATATGTAATGTTTACTTCCCAACATTTTTTTCAGTATTGTGATACTTAGGGGAATATAATGGCACATAATTTACTCCCATGTACTTTGTAGTATCTGTCATATTGATTAGGTTTGTCAGCAATAGTATTTGTTAATCTGTGCTGTTGTGCAGCATGATGATGATGTTGATTAATTCTCCCAGTTTGAGATTTGTGTTGAAATTAAATGAGGATAAAAGCAATCATAGCTGCAAACCTGGAAATTATTCATGTGCCTGTAGTAAAGATATATGTTGCATGTAGATTTTCACCTTGGCTGTTTGGCTTGTGGTGTGGAATATTAAGGTGTCAGTTGGGAAGATTAGTTACTGCCTTGTTAGAACATAGGTTTGAGTTGCTTCTCTGTCTTTTCTGTTTGCCGATTGCATGCCTATGTTGCAGAGCCCTGGCTCTTCCACGGGAAGTAAGAGCCAACAAAAGTTGATACAGCGTCGCCATAGCTCCAGTTTGATTTTCCTCTCCCACAGTAACAGCTTGAGTAGTAATACTGTAGCATCAGCAAGTAACCCATCAACTAACTTACAGGTACATTTCTATCCCTGACCTGTCAATCCAACATAAACTGAAATAGTTTCTTAGCATGTATATATGTATGACCTTCATGTAATGTACAAGAATGTATTATTGTCTATTGTACCTGTTCCAAATTTTACAACTTAATATGAGATGCACACTTAATATGTAAATATATTCAATTTCAGATAGTTTGTTATATGTGGCATTTTTTTAATCAATATCCAACATTTCCTGAAGTTTTCTGTTTTCATTTGGCTGCCTGTTTTCTAGTACCTATATAGAAGTAAGTATATGTTTATCAGAAAATGTTACCAATCTTTGTGTCCATTGAACTATTTTAGCCTAAAATAATACAAACACCCTGACAAAAAAAAAAAAAGCCTTATATATAAAGGGACATAAGAAAGAGCCATGTTATGAGGCTTTGGAACAAAACAGAAGGCAATTCTAATTCACTTAGCAGACCTAATAGTAGGAATAATGCATGAAACTGGAATTAGACTAGTACACCATTATCTTGTTTCATTGTTGCACAATACTGACACATTTGATTTCACATAGGAAAATTGTGACTTGCATGCCAAGCACCTAGTTCTGATGCTGTCCCTGAATGGTGCAAAAAACTTGTAAAGTAGAATTGGAAATGCCAATCATACTTTTTGTGGAGTATCTGATGTGTTAAATTCTGCATAAGCCACTGTGTGGTTTATGTGAAACTTCATGATGGTAGTGTACCATGTGCTAGTGACAACTGGTACAAATGTACAAAGCTCAGTGAAGAATAGAAGTAAACTTGAATTGAAATATGCTTCTTATTAGATGGTGCATGGGTGGTTAAAACTGAGGCCTTAAGGGATGTGATGATGTGTAGTTCTGTAGATACATTCCAACATTTTGGTGGAATCTACTGCCCCTCTGTTAAGGTAGAAGATTTCTACCGAGAAGGCAGAGAGAGATAGTAGTGCCTCCAAAATGCTGAATGTGCCAAACCACATGGTGCCATATCCCAGAAGATGATGATCTCAGAGTTTACTGTCATGTGAACCTTATGTCTCATATGCACAATATATATAAGTCAGCAGTTACAAATATGAGAGTGATGCAGATATTTAAGTCTGTATTCAGGGAACAAGTACTGAAAAATAAGCAGATAAATAAATAAATGAGTAATATATATATATAAGTTGTGTGTATATTGTGCATTCCTCATATTAATAACAACAATACCAGCCTTTGTCAAATGAAATTAATAATAGCAAGCAATAAACAGGGCTGATTTGAGAAGTATTTGACTGTGTTGCCATCTGTGCATGATTCCAGCATGTTAACCTGCCAGCTAAATGGCATGTTATTGTTGGACTATAAATTTGTATCACCTATATATTACATTAAGAACATAAAGATCTGTAGGACTTGAGAGATCCAAATTTGACTTGATCCTGAACAATTTACCAGAGATTTTTTTTTGGTATTTTGTTATTTTATTCTGTTGTCCCTTTCCCAGTCTTCAGATTGATACTTACCCATGTGTTTACCTGTGTGAATTTCATATTACCTATATCTGAACTACTACTTCAGCACATTTTAGTATGCTTCATTTGACTATTGGAACAAAATTATAGGAACTGTTTTCAGTGTAAGTTTGCTCATTGTATAATATCTACTGCTCCTCACTTACTTCAACCTGTTGGATCCATATATTTTTCATAGTGCTATGTTTTATAATACTTGTGGCTTATGTCATTGTATTTATTAATTCGGTCTTAGTTAACGATGCTGTTCAGCTGTTTTGGGTATATGGCATCAAATGGTAGAATGATGTGTGAGTGATAAAGTGGTAAAGACACTAAAGAAAGCAATTTTAAGGTAACCTACATGCTGTTTATGCTGTTGTGTGGGAGAAAATAGGAAAATCTCAGAAAATATTAGATGTAATGGCCATTTCTTGGGGCATGATTTGATTCCAGGACCTCCTTAAGGAGTTCCTGGAATCAAAGGAATCACAGGATGTGTGCCATCCTCTTTAACATGATTTTCAATGTGGTTTATATTCTCCTGTCAGGATAAGAGATCATGTTTCATTGCCTTACAGAATATAATATTCTTACTGCTTTAGATACACATGACTTAACAATACATTTTTTGATATATATGGCCTTGTCGAATGTCACCTTTTTTGTTTGGTTTCAGACAAGTGTTGTTGGAAATTCTCCATTCAGAGACAGATTGGGCAGCAATCGTGCTGCCGACAAGCCACGTCCGAGGTTTGTTGCAGCAGATGTTTGGTTACACGCACATGTGCGTGCGTGTGTGTGTATGTGTGTGTGTGTGTGTGTGTGTGTGTGTGTTTTGGTTTACACTTGATTTTATATCTATTCCAGTTTCCTTCAAGTACAAAATTACAATCTTCTTAGACTGATGTGTATTTCTCCAACGGCATGGTGTTGGCATTACTTACAGACACTAGGTAATGGATTGTGTTGACAGTAACATTTGTGGGTAGGTGAATGTAAACTTTGTTTCAGCTTGGGGCAGCTTTCTTCATCATCATGGTGAAGGCTTCATCCCAGCTGTTCTTCCTTTAACTGTGCGAATGAATTGATGAGAACTATATTTATTTTCTAATAATGATGGTGTCTTTCTCTTGTACTGTAAAGTATCTGTGATATTATGCTACAAAAACAGGAATATATTACACTGAAAGCTCAGTGTGACAGTGAAACTACCCATTTGTATCCAATCAAGTACAAAGTACAGACTTTCCACATTTTTATAATTTGTTTCTTTAAAATCAGTTGCATTTGCATTCTTATATTTATGCCTTCATCTTCCAAATTATTTCTATCTGTGAGGTTTTACAACTAAACGTGTACACATTTCTTTTTTCCTCTTGCATGCTACATGTCCCAAGTGCCATCACTGACTTAACCCTTTAAACACCGAATTAAATCCCATCTGCCATTTGCTGGCATTATTAGGAGCTCACCCTATTCTCCACGTTAGCAGGGTAAGGGTTAACCTGGCAATTGAAGGTGCATGGTAGACACTGGAAAGCATAGTTTGTAACTTTTGTTTTGTTTTCTTGTTGTTTCATCTGTTTTGGGCTTTAAAGCTCTCCTGTATGCACTTTTCTTTCTTTCATCCTCTGCTCTTTTCTCCAAAAAAAGTTCCACATCTGTATGATACAGCAGTTAAAATTAAAACTTTTCTTGAATTCTTTTGGTTTTTAGGAAGAAATGGTATAATAATTAGTGCATTTTCTTATGTTTAACATGCATTTTTATCCTCAGAGTACCAAAATCACTCTGCATCTTTGAAACCATCATAATTTAACGATTTCATTCTGATTGCTATGGCTTACACTTCCTTAAATATGGTATTGTTCATCTATTCATTCTTGGCCAATCAAAGAACCTCACAGTCTTGTGTGGAACCAACTACTTGCTGCCTGACTCGAATAAATCTGTGGTGATTTAAGTTATGTTTGGTAGTAATTGCTCTGCTTCTTCTGTGTCCTCAAAAATATGTGCTGCTACTGCTATCTTTGTATATATCATCACTTATTCTTCTTTCATCTGTGTCTTCAATCAGACCTTTATGGTCATAACTTCTGCTTTCTGTATATTTTATGTGATGACAAATATTTGTCCATCCTTTGGTCCCAATTTCTGAAAATTTTTGATAGCGCATTTCTTTGACTTTGTAGCTCTATGAAAGTCAAATTTTTGCTGGAAATCCACTGTTTCACATCAGTCCACATTAGCTCACTGAGGTTAGGTAGAGGAATATGTACAGCTGGAATGAATTGCAGTATGTGGCATTTCTGTGGAATTATTTCATGCAGGTGCATGTTGTCCAAAAAAGTGTGAATACTGATAACAGTGGGTTTTATTAAGAGGAGATAGTGATGCACCCTATGCAACAGTATACCTTCCATACAAAAATATTTGATAAGTTTTTGCAAGTAAGGGTGATTTTCATTCACCTTCAGGAGTGGAGTTCCCCCCCTCCCAGAAATGAGCCATTGGTATATTCCATTGCATACCACCAGGAAAGATCACTGTTTTTTTCATGTATTATGAAATGTAATATAGATCACTTATTACACATTGCCATGTTTATAGTTTTCTTGTAGATTGTATGTTCCTGTTTTTGTAGTATGTGTGAACACTTTAATATGATTTTCTGCTTTCTTGTACAATTAGACATGATCCCCTGCTGGAATGCTGCAGAGTATCTGTTACGCTGTGGGAACAGATTCTTTTTCTTTTGAGAATGGCCTAGCTAGATTTTGTGTATGCAAGATTGGGTTCCACCAGGAAAACAAGCTTCTTCCATCTATTTTTTTGTTACACAGGCTGACATGTTCAGACACAGCTACTGTTTTATTAGACTGTAACTGTAACATGATCATTTTGTTTAAGTAACTTTTTTTTTTTAAATCATCTCAGTTTGAAATATAAATATGTAATTTTTTTTTTCTGTTACCTTACTGTTATCTTTCTGTTTTGTTTTGTGACATACTTAAGTATTACTGAAAAAGTTACATCTGAAATTTTCAGTCACTGGTCTGAATGTGTTAAACCTTTTTAGTGTGTCTAATTATTTGATGTCCTGAGGCCCACTGCTTTAACCTGTTGTTTGTATCTTAATGTTGGTGTGGGAATGCGGTTTAAACTCCGATGTTACTCTTATGAACAATTATGTACAGATTCAAAATCTCATTTAATTTGTGTGCTTTGTTTTTATGGGCAGTTCATCTTTGTATGGAAATATGTGTGTGTATGTTTGGCATTTGATCTGCATTGCTAACTTCTTTCGTTTCTGACTGTATCCTTTTTCTGCTAGGAGAAGCATGGCTCTAATCGCATGGTTGAACGACATGCCACCAGGTCAGTATCACTGTATCCATTATTTTAATAGCTTTGCTTTTACATTGTCTGTATATAAGATGCCTTCTAAATTCTCCTGGTATATACATTCATAAATATGATAAAACCTTGTCCTAAAAATGTATAGATTCCAAATGGTCAAGAAGTTCACAACTGTTACAGAACCCTTAGTTTCATCACAGTTTTTCAGAATTTCCACATTGGACTGCACTGTGAGCTATTGCAATCTAGTCCACTATTTGACAGTGATTCTAGATCACTTTGAATATTATGCTACCATATTTCCCTAGATTTCCCTAGTGATCTGTTTCCTTGCGTTTTGCCCATCAAAATTTTAAATTCATTTTCTCAATGTGTACATCATGTGCCGGGATGTCACCTCTTTGTTGATGATACTCATCTTGGATAGTTCAGTAGGAATGTGTAGAAATGCTAGCAGGAACCTAAAATCATTTATTGAAAGAAGGACCATTGAGGAAACTCTGCCAGCACCAACAAGTGCACAATTCTATATATTATTTATTTTACCATTAATTTGTTCCTACATGTTTCAGTGCAGGTTCTGTCCTCAGGGAGCTTAAATCAATGTTGTTAAAATATACTGCATTAAAATAGTTTTATGTGTAAAACTATTTTATTTTTGTATGTTTATATATTGACTATACATATAATTGTATTTATACATACTGTGTGTATATTTATTTATAAATATATTTTGTAGGAACAGAATGAAGAATTTTGGGCTAGAGTTTACTAGTTGGCAACTGAATCCAGTAGCTGCATGCTTTGGGTTGTAACAAACAACCTTTGGGCTCCATTCCATGATAGCAGGGAATTTCTTGACCTACAAAAGGCTGTATTCCTGTAGAAACAGACCTGTGCACTGGAGTGGGTTATTATCAAAATAATAAATATGTTAACTTAGTTATTTTCCTTCGTCATTTTGCCGGTTTTCATACTACACCATCAGGCCTTAAAACATCCCAATATTTTGAAATCATACTATACCTTTGTTTGTAATAAGCATTGTTTGCAGAATATGTTTTATTTGTCCATGCAGCAAGTAACAAAGTTGTAAAATACATATGTAATAAATAATTGGCCGAAGGTTGAATACTAGGACATTTGCTTCAAGATGGTCATTTGCGTTTGTTTTATGTAATTACTGAATTTTAAATATTGTAAGTTATTTATCAGTCAATAGTTCCATTAGTTGTGGCAAAAAGATACAATGCATTGGTAATGCAGAAGCTAGATAACTGGTTTCAGGTACTGTTATAGCCCTGTTCCCAGCAAATATGCATTTATTTTTTGCAGAAACTTCTGACTTTTCTGTGTCATGCTAATAGACCCTCTGGATATCGAAAACAAAAACTGCAGTTTGCAGAAGTATAAGTAAATGGAAGTCCATTAATACTTGAAATCATTGTTGGCCAAAACTGTGGTTGTGGGAATTACTGTATTGTATGGATGCTTATGTGTTATTATTATTATTATTTTATGTGTTTTGCATACCAGAAAATATGTTTTACAGGTGTTGGATTATAAGTTATAATTTCATTGTCATTGTAGTAAGAATGCTGCAGAACACATTAGTGCATGAAAAGGAGGGTGTACTGAATGGTTATACACTTGTGCCTTTCTTTTATACCAATTGACGTATTTGTTGCTGGTGTGAAAAATGTTGAATGCCAGGCATATACTCGTAACAAGTGTGGAAAAAGAATTCAGCCATGATATTTTACAGTAATTTTGTGTTTACAAATACTGGAGTGGAATAGGTTACAGTATTTGAGTGTCTTCAGTGTTACAGTACAATTACTTGAAGAATTTTATCCCATATGCTGCTACAGGCAACTTGTGTATGGGTTTAGAAAAATTATATTGTCCCTAATTATGTAAGTCAGTAGTAGGTACACCCAGTTATTGCAGGTGGCTGAAGCTTCCATGTACTCAGATTTGCCTGTTCATGTGCATGCACAGTACCCATATTGCTTGAAAATCTCAAGGAGTTACCAGGACAGTTTTTGTTGTTTTATTGTTGATAACCATGATTCAATAATTATTTGCTATATTTTTATTAATTACACATAGTTGTTATAATTACAAAATGCAGGTTAACCAGAATAGTCCAGACCATGAGTTTTCAATTTTCAGAACCTGACAATTAAGTTGTACAGCATGACACAATGTTTGCCATGGATCCTGGTACAAAATCTATCTTTGGTTGGGTCTGTGTGATACTTGTATGACATTCTTATAACATTATTTCATTTTTAATATGGCTTTAACCAAAATAAACTGAGGTATTCCAAAATTTTGTTTCTTTCTACTTTTGAGTTATATTAACTTACTTAACTGACATGAACATTAGTACATAAAAGGTTAGATAAATGTCATTGCATGATACCTTGTAATACAACACATTATTTCTTACGCTTTAAGCTCCACTTGCACCCATTTGATGTGTGTGAGCTTTCTGAAGAACTGAGCTGTCATGCACATGGAGGTCAGTCTTTGCAGGCTGCAGCACATCAAGGTGTTTAAATATGTGTACTGGCTTTTTGCAAGGTATACATATTGAATTATGAGGTTCATTGTAAAAGTAAGGTCTGTATTACTGAAAACAAAATACAAAAACATTAACTACTCAGTGTTGTCTCTTTCTATATGCATTTTTCCCACATGGGTATCCTTCTTTGAAAGCATTGTACAGAAGTTTTCAGTAGTATATTTTTCACACTGGTAAACTGGTAATTCCAGCTCAGTTTTTGGGTATCATGAATAACTTGTAAGGAATATTTTATCTCTAGGGACAAGCAGAGGTCAGTCTGTGCTAAAGCAGGGGGAGTACACCATTTTCAAAAGCACCACAAGATTTTGACATTATTCATTGCATAACAACAACAAATGCATCTTTTAAATCTACAAGTACACCTTTAAATCAGTCCTATATGTTTGGTGTCATCTACACCATCCTTGGGGAGTTCTACACCAAGATTTAAACGTTACTGCAGTATAATCGATTACACAAGTAATTCATATATTACAACATTCTTGCAGCCAACGTGATACATGTGGTTTTCACAAACTGTGATTGAAATAGTATCTGTAAAATGTTATAAAATCAGTAAAACAGTAATATTATATCAGCATTTTCATTGAATATGGTTAAAAACTATATATGGCCACATTGTAATTTTTTCTTTTTATACAAACATCTCATTTTTTGTGAACTGTGGATGTCAAAGAAAACCCCATAATAATGTTATTGTTTTACCAATTTTAACCTTTTGACGCCTAACGGCGACTATAGTGGTCGTACCGCACCGCTAACCTCTAAATATTGCATTTTGTATATTTATTCAACAAATATAGGTACTGAATATTTTAAACATGGTATATACTCTCCGTTTTTTCCTCTTCAAAATGCAGTTTATTTCATAAATCTAACTTATTTGGTTCCTGTATTATTCACATTTTATATACAGGGTGTGCTAAAATTAA